>Ga0255338_1000628_pt1 | contig 96688 bp, 89 predicted proteins | sample MeOH1_35cm_T4_19_FD_203715 | JGI IMG/M metagenome (GOLD analysis project Ga0255338, IMG submission 203715) | Sandy soil microbial communities from University of British Columbia, Vancouver, Canada - MeOH1_35cm_T4_195 | ecosystem: Engineered > Artificial ecosystem > Sand microcosm > Unclassified ...
CATCGCCATCGCACTCGCAGAAGCGGGTGCCGACATTGCGCTCAACTATCGCCGCGACGAAGAAGCTGCCGCTGAAACGGTCGCCGCGATTCAGAAACTTGGCCGCAAGGCAAAAGCCTATTCCGCTTCGGTCGAGAATTTCGAGGAAGACCAGAAGATGGTCGCCGATGTTCTGAAGGATTTCGGTTCCATCAGCATCCTCGTCAACAATGCGGGCATTGCCTCGCGTGGTCAGTCGGTCGTCGACACCGATCCGTTGGAACTGGAGCGCGTGCTGCGCGTCCATGCCATGGCGCCGCATTTCATGTCGAAGCTCGTCATCCCGCATATGCGCAAGGAGAAGCGCGGCGACATCATCATCATCTCGTCGGTGGCGACGCTGCATCACGCAGCGAATGGCGGCCCCTACAACATGGGCAAGGCGGCGGGGGAAGCGCTGGCGCTGACGCTGGCGAAGGAAGAACGCAAATACGGCATCCGCACCAACATCGTCGCGCCGGGCCTGACCGACACGGACATGGGCAACCGCCTCGCCGCTGCCCGCGCAGGCAAGAAGGGCATGGATATTCACGAACTCGACGCGACCATGCCCTTCGGCCATGTCTGTTCGCCGGAAGAAGTTGCAGCTGCGGTCGTCTATTTTGTGTCGGACGCCAACCCTTACGCCAATGGGCAGAAGCTCAACATTGATGGCGGTGGGAACTGACGCCCGGCAAGAACGCCAAATAAAGAAGGCCGGCATTTCTGCCGGCCTTTTTCTTTGTTTTCGTGCCGCTTATTCGGCGGGCGACAGAGCCGCGCCGGTGGGTTCGTTCTTCGAGCGCTTGAAGATCGCGGGCAGGACGTTGATGAACGAGAGCAGCACTGCCGCTGCATAGGGGACCGACTGCACGAGCAGCACGCAGATCCATAGGCGCGACAGGCTGTCCGAGAAGTCCTGATTGAAGAAGAAGGCGATGGCGAGGCCCCAGAGGAGCGTCAACATCACGGCTTCTTCACGGACCTGGATGATGGCGGCCGCGAGCGGCGGCTTGTCCTCGCATTTCGGCGTACGGAAGAAGGGCTTGCCCGACGTCACCATGCCATTGAGCATGGCCTTCGCCACCGTATGGGTGAGGCCGAGGGCCGCGACGCCCGCGCCGAGGCTTTCGATGAAGGTGCAATCCTTCACGCGCACGGCGTAGAGCCAGAGCGAGCGCACGAATTTGAAGATGAAGCTGCCGATGGTCGGGATGAGGAAGGCTGCCACCGGAAGCTGCACCATCTTCGGAGCATAGATCGCGAAGAGCGAGAGTCCGATGCTGGTCATCGTAAAGAGCAGCGCGAGTCCATCCGCGAACCAAGGGAGCCAGCCTGCGAGGAAGTAGTAGCGCTGGGCGGGCGTGAGGCCCCCCTTGCGCGACCAGGGCGCGAGCGCATCCCAGTGGTGCTTCACGATCTGCACGGCGCCATAGGCCCAGCGGAACCGCTGGCCGATATAGCCCGCAAGCGTGTCCGGCGTCAGACCCTTGCCGAAGGAGTGGTTGACATAGACGCTGTCATAGCCCGCCCGGTAGAGCTTCATGCCAAGTTCCGCATCCTCGCAGATGCACCACTCGGCCCAGGCGCCGACCTTTTCGAGCGCGGATTTGCGCACGAGCGTCATGGTGCCGTGCTGAATGACGGCGTTGAAGTAATTGCGCTGGACCATGCCGATATGGAAGAAGCCGGCATATTCCCAGTTGCACATGTTCTTGAACACGCTCTCATGGCCGTCGCGATAATCCTGCGGCGACTGCACGAAGCCCACATCCTGCTTTTCGAAATAGGGGACCATAGTGCGCAGCCAGTCGGGCGAGACCTGATAGTCGCTGTCGATGACGGCGATGATATCGGCGTCTTCCGCGGTCATCTTCAGGCCGAAATTCAGCGCGCCCGCCTTGAAGCCCGGCCAGTTCTCCAGATGGAAGAAGCGGAAGCGCGGCCCGAGCTGCGCGCAGTAATCGCGCACGGGCTGCCAGACCTCGGGATCGACGGTGTTGTTGTCGAGGATCAGCACTTCGAAGTTCGGATAGTCGAGCTTCGAAAGCGCCGTCAGCGTGTCGCGCACCATCTCCGGCGGTTCGTTGTGGATAGGCACATGGATCGACACCTTGTTCGTCGGATAGGCGTGGGTGTGATCGAAGGGAGCGAAATGGCGCTCGCCATGCCGCGTCCAGATCACCTCGACGAACTCGATCGCCTCCGCGAGGAGAACGATGAGCAGCAGGCCCTGGGCGAGGAAGAGGAAGCCCCAGATGATCGTGTCGACCGAGGTGAGATAGAGACCCGTCACCGACAGGCCCGCCCAGGCGAGCGCCGAGGCCGCCACCTGCGTCATGATTGTGAAGATGATGACACCGGCCGTCTGCACGTTCCTCCGGCGCAGCATGAACATGACCGCCATCACGAAGGCGAGCCCCGCCGCGAGCGAAGCCCAGAGCCGCCACTGCGGCGCTTCGATGATGCTGCCGGCCATCGGGAATTTCGGCTGGCGCTCGGCGTTATAGATGCCCCAATAGCTGCCTGCCGCGCCTTCCTCGGCCGCTTTCCACGGCTGGTCGAAGGCTTCCATCACATAATATGTGAGGTCGGCGTCCTTGGCGCGGTTGAGGAACTCGCGCATGAAGGTCGCCTGATTGACGAGCGAAGGCACGGCCTCGCTCGAAAGCTCGGCTTCCGAAATGCCCGGATAGGCCTTGCGCGGAATGACCTTGCCGCGGCTCGGCCAGCCGACTTCCGTGATGACGATGGGCTTGTCGGGATAGGCCTTGTGCAACTCGTCGAGACGGTCGAACACGGCATCGACGGCCTGATCGACGGGAATGCCTTCCCAGTAGGGGAGGATCTGCACGCCGATGTAATCGACTTCCTTCACAAGTTCGGGATATTTGATCCAGATATGCGTCGGCTCGGCAGTCGAGATCGGCTTCCAGACTTTCGTCTTCACATACCGGATCTTGTCGATGAGTTCGCTGACCGGAAGGTCGTTGCGCAGCAGGGATTCGTTGCCGACCAGCACGCGCACGACGTTGCGCTTCGGCGCGACGGCGATGAGGTTCGCGACTTCCTCGTCATTGCGCTTCGGGTCGGTGCCGATCCATGCGCCGACCGCGACGGAGAGCCCGTGCTTGGCGGCGAGGTCGGGAATGTTTTCCTGCCCGCGGATGACGCTGTAGGTACGGATCGCCTGCACAGTGCCTGAAAGGAGCGTCAGGTCGCTGTCGATCTGCTCCTGGGTGGGATGGATGTTCTTGGTCGGGTCCTGACCCAGCTGATAGGGGCTGTAGGAGAAGCCGACGATTTCGCCCGTCCAGGCTTCCGCCTCATGCGGCTGGTTGAAGGCCGCCCATATCGCGAGGTTGGCCGCGATGACCACGGGAAGAACGAAGACGAAGAAGGCCGCGACGCGAGCGAGGGAGCTCTTGCTCGAGGGACGGGGAGCGGGGTTGTCCATTTAAGGTCCCGAAAAAAAGCCGTCTGGGGGGATGGATAGCTAAACTGTCCAGCGCGCCGACGGCCCAGCTCCATCGGCTCTTTCTGGGGTATTGCCTGCCGTGCGATTACGCATACCGCATTTCAGGGTTTTGCCGAGAGTAGAATTAGCGACCGGGTGATGAACCGGCGATGAATGCGAAATGGAGGCATAACGCCCCTTGCTTCGAGACATCGCCGTTTCGGCTGGCTTCGATCCTGACCGCATCATCGGCCCCTTTCGCGCCCGGCCGTCGCCCGGTGGCGCCCATCAGTCGGCGGCAGCGGGAATCCGCGCAGCCGAGGGCCGCGCCTGCGCGCCACGAACCAGCCGCCCGTTCAGCGCGCCTGTCGGCTGGCCGTTCCGGAAGGCGACCGTCCCAGAAACGATGCTCGCCGTATAGCCATCCGCGTGCTGGATCAGCCGCTTTCCGCCCGCCGGCAGATCGTTGACGATATGGGGCGAGTAGAGCTTCAATCCGTCGAAATCGATCACGTTGACGTCGGCCTTCATGCCCGGCGCCAGAATGCCGCGGTCCTTCAGACCCACAAGCTCGGCATTGCGGCCCGTGAGGCCATGGACCAGCCATTCGAGCGGAAGCTTGCGGCCCCGCGAGCGGTCGCGGCCCCAATGGGTCAGCAGCGTCGACGGGAAGCTCGCGTCGCAGATGATGCCGCAATGCGCGCCGCCATCCGAAAGGCCGAAAGCCGTGTTCGGGTGGGTGAGCATGGTTTCGACGTCGGACAGGCTGCCGCTGTAATAGTTCATCAGCGGGAAATAGATGAGCGCCTTGCCGCCCTGTTCCAGCATGAGGTCGAGGACGATCTCGCGGGGGTTCTTGCCCGAGCGTTCGGCGCGCGCCTTCACGCTTTCCTCGGGCGCCGGTTCGTAGTTCGGCACCTCGCCCAGTGCGAACATCTTGTGATAGGCGGTGCAGATCATTTCGATGATCTCGCCCGCCGGATATTCCGGCTCTTCGGCGAGGAGTTTCGCGCGGAACTCGGGGTCGTTGAGCGCCTTCACCTGCGTTTCGAGAGGCGCGCCCCAGATCTGGCGGAAGGTCTGGTGCATGACGAAGGGATTGAGCGAGGCGGTGAGGCCGAGAAGGAGGCCCGTGGCGCGGGGTGGCACCTGGCCCCTGATTGTAAGGCCCGCATCATTGGCGGCGGCGATATTGTCCAGCACGCGCTTCCAGACGGTCGGCCAGCGGTCGTCCTGCTCGATGGTGATCGACATGGGGCGGCCGGAAATCTCGACCATGCCACGCAGCATGGCGAATTCGGCGTCCGTGTCCTTGAAGTCGGCGATGAGCTGGAGGACGCCTTTGCCCGCCTTGCCCATGGCCCGCGCGATGCCGTGCAGTTCTTCGGCTTCGGCCTTCAGCGTCGGCGTCGAGGCGCCATGCTTGTCGCGATGCTTCAGCGTGCGCGAAGTCGAGAAGCCGAGCGCGCCCGCGTCGAGCGCTTCCACGACGAGCCGCGCCATCTCTTCCGTTTCTTCCGCCGTCGCCGGTTCGAGCGCCGGGGCGCGTTCGCCCATCACATAGGCGCGCACCGCTGCATGGGGCACTTGAAGCCCGACATCGAGGGCGAGAGGCGAAGCCTCGACCGCGTTCATGTAGTCGGGGAAGCTTTCCCAGTTCCACTTGATGCCTTCGGCGAGCGCGGTGCCCGGAATGTCCTCGACGCCTTCCATGAGGCCGAGGAGCCATTCGCGCTGTTCAGGCTTGCAGGGCGCAAAGCCTACGCCGCAATTGCCGAGAACCGCGGTGGTGACACCGTGAAAGGTGGAGGGTTGGAGATAGGGGTCCCAGGTGACCTGACCATCGTAATGCGTATGCACGTCGATGAAGCCGGGGGTCACGATCTGGCCGCGCGCGTCGATCTCTTCGCGGCCCTGTCCTTCGACCTTGCCGACCGCGACGATGGTCTGGCCGTCAATGGCGATATCGGCTTCGAAGGGCTTTCCTCCGGTGCCGTCGAAAACGGTGCCTCCCCGGATCACGAGATCATGCATGGCTTCCTCCCAGATGCTCTTTAATAGGCTTTGGAAGGGAGCTTAGCGGATTTCGCGGGGCCGGGGAGGCATCCGGGCTCGGGAGTTTAATTTTTTTGCTGCTGGCCCCGCTGCCGGATCGCTTCGCGCCGCGCTTCGATTTCGCCGGCATCGACGGCCTGGTTGCGCTCGCTGGTGAAGCGGCGCTCGGTCTTGAGGCTCTCGCCGAAGTTCTCGGCGAAGCCCTCGTCGATGAGCTTCTTGTAGGTGACGAGGCAATCCGGGATGAGGGAGAGCATGTCGTCGGCGAGCTTGCGGCAGGTGGGGATGAGCTCGTCCGGCTCGACGACGCGGTTCACCATGCCCCATTCATAGGCCTGCGCGGCGGAGAGGAAGTTGCCCGTAAGCGAGAGTTCCTTCGCGCGGTAGATGCCGAGGACGCGGGAAAGCTTCTGGCTGAGGCCCCAGCCCGGCAGGATGCCGACGCGGCCATGGGTATCGGCGAAGCGGGCATTGGTCGAGCAGATGAGCACGTCGCAGGCCAGCGCCAGCTCGAAGCCGCCGGTGATGGCGACGCCGTTGATGGCGCCGATCACGGGGCCGGAGAACTGGCCGATCGAGGTCACGGGGTCCTTGTCGTTGACGGCGCTGCCCACAGTGCTCGCGCCCGAGCCCAGTTCCTTGAGGTCGAGGCCTGCCGTGAAGGCCTTGCCGGCACCGGTCAGGATCACCGCGCGGACCTCGGGGTCGGCTTCCAGCGCCTCGAAGGTTTCGGCTATGGCGGCACGGAGTTCGCGAGAAAGCGCGTTCATCGCGTTCGGGCGGTTCAGGGTGACGAGGGCGACCCCGCCGGATTTCTCGACGAGGATGACGGGCTCGGTGCTGGCGCCGGACATATTATTCTCCCATAATTCTGGTTCTGGGTTTTCAAGAGCGATACCGACTCCTCTAACAGAGGGGACAGAAGGTCGCAATTCGGGGGTGTTCGACCGGTTGACCTTGCCGCCCACTTCGGACAGCATGCGCCCCCTCGCAACCTGAAGGGCTCGATCCTTTGAGCATCGCTCCATCCGAGGGAGAGCGGCCGTTCCAGCTGGCTCTCCACGTCGCCGCAATGGGCGTCGTTTTCGGTGATATCGGGACCAGCCCGCTTTACACCATCCGCCAGTGCTTCGATCCCGCCGTTGGGTTGAAGGTCACGCCGGAGACGGTTCTTGGCGTGCTCTCGCTCGTCTTCTGGGCGATCACACTGGTTGTGATGGTGAAGTACGTCATCTTCATCCTTCGAGCCGATAACAAGGGTGAAGGCGGTGTGCTCGCGCTGACGGCGCTGGCTTTGAAGCAGGCAGTGCCGGGCTCCTTGCTCGCATCGGCCATGATTGGCGGCGGCATGCTCGGCGCGGCCTTCTTCTACGGCGACGGTATCCTCACGCCGGCAATTTCGGTCCTCGGTGCGGTCGAGGGCCTTGAGGTCATCTCTCCGGTCTTCAACGGCATGACGGTGCCCATCGCGGCCGTGCTTCTCGTCGGCCTCTTCCTCGCACAGAGCAGCGGGACCGCGAAGGTCGGCGCGCTGTTCGGTCCGGTCATGGGCGTCTGGTTCGCGGTCCTCGCAGCGCTCGGTGTCTACGGTCTCTTTCGCCACCCTGGCGTGCTGGCCGCGCTCGATCCCCGTTATGGCATCGACCTGCTGATGGCGGGCCATACCCATCCGTTGCTGCTGCTCGGCGCGGTCGTGCTCTCTATCACCGGCGCCGAGGCACTTTATGCGGATATGGGCCATTTTGGTCGCGCCACCATTCGGCGCATCTGGATCGCTTTCGTCTGGCCCGCGCTCATCCTCAATTACTTCGGTCAGGGCGCACTGCTGCTGTCCGAACCGACGGCCGTCGAAAATCCGTTCTATCTCCTTGCGCCGGAAATCCTGCGCGTACCGCTGCTGCTGCTCGCCACCATGGCAGCGATCATCGCCTCGCAGGCAGTGATCTCGGGTGCCTTCTCGGTGACGAGTCAGGCCGTGGAGCTCGGGTGGCTCCCGCGCGTTCGTATCCGTCATACGTCCGCACGTGAGGCGGGGCAGATTTATGTGCCGCAGATCAATGCCGCACTGATGGTCGGTGTGCTTGCGACCGTGGTCGGCTTTGAATCGTCGTCGAATCTTGCCTATGCCTATGGCATCGCGGTGACCGGCACGATGGTTATTACAACCCTTATTGGCTTCTACTATTACCGCCGCATCGCGATGTGGCCGCTCATTCCGACGGCGATCGTCGTTGCGATCTTCCTTACGATCGACCTCAGCTTCCTCACCTCGAATCTCACCAAGATTCTTGAAGGCGGCTGGTTGCCCATCGCGGTTGGCTTTGCGTTGGTTGTGCTGATGGAAACATGGCGCCGTGGCCGCAAGCTTCTGGCCGAACAGTTCCTCGACGGCGCCATTCCGCTTGAGACGCTGCTCAAGCAGGCGGCGGATCAGAAGATCCAGCGCGTGAAGGGCGCGGCGGTATTCCTCACCGCCAATCTCGACGTCGTGCCGACCGCGCTGCTGCACAACCTCAAACACAATCAGGTGCTTCACAAGCGCGTCGCGCTTCTGCGCGTGAGCACGGAAGATACGCCGCGCGTGCCGCTGTCGGAGCAGCTCAAGGTCGAGACGCTGGCGAACGGTTTCGCGCGCATCGAAATCAAGCATGGCTTCATGCAGCAGGTCGACGTGCCCGAGCAACTCGAGCGCTGCCGCACCTTCGGCCTCGATTTCCCGCCGATGGAAACATCCTATTTCGTCAGCCGGCAAACGCTGGTGCATGAGCACTCGTCCAAGATGCCGGCCTGGCAGTCGCGCCTTTTCATCCTTCTGATGGACTACGCGCTGGGCCCGACGGAATATTTCCAGCTTCCGCCGAACCGCGTCGTCGAGCTTGGCACGAAGACGGAAGTCTGATCCGTCTCCCTCAGCCCGCCGTCGCAATCCTTTCTGCGCGCAGAGCAGAGCGGCGGAGCTTGCCCGCGTCGTCGCGCAGCGGCTCATGCGCGACTTCAAAGCTGCGTGGAATCTTGTAACGCACGAGACGTTCGGCGAGGTAGTTCTTCAGAGCCTCTTCGTCGAAGCCGCCCGGCGCGTCGATGATCGCGTGGACCACGTTGCCGAGATCGTCATGCGGCAGGCCGATGACGGCGCTCGAGCGAACGCCGGGAAATGAGTCGATCGCGGCTTCCACTTCGGCGGGATAGATGTTCGCGCCGCCGCAAAGGATCATGTCCGTGTGACGGTCGGCGAGATAGAGATAGCCTTCTTCGTCCATGTAGCCGACGTCGCCGATCGACTCCCACCCGCCTTCGATCTGCTTCGGATCGGCCCCGAGGTAATGATAGGTCGTGCCGGGGCCCGAAAGCGGGCGCATGAACACCTCGCCGACTTCGCCCGGCGGCAGGGTTTCGCCGTTCTTGCCGACGATCTTCATCTCGCAGCCGGCGTTGGGCTTGCCGACCGAGCCGCGATGTTCGAGCCATTCCTCGCCCGTGATCCAGGTTCCGCCTTGCGCTTCGGTGCCGGCATAAAGTTCGTGGATGCGAGAGGCACCGAGCCATTCGATCCATTTCTCCTTCAGCCATGCCGGGCAGGGCGCCGCGAGGTGCAACGCGACGCGCAGATGCGAGAGGTCGTACTTGTTGCGCACGTCTTCCGGCAGGTTCCAGATGCGATGCATCATGGTGGGCACCAGCATCACCCAGTCGATCTTGTGGTCGGCAAGGTGGCGCAGCGTTTCCTCCGCGTCGAAGCGCGACATGATGACGATGTGGTTGCCTGTCATCAAACCCAGCATCGAGAAGCTGAAGGGGCCATTGTGATAGAGCGGACCGGGGACGAGTTGCGCGCCGCCGAGTTGCTGCTGATAGAGCGCTTCTTCGGGGTCGAAGGCGCCGGGCATGCCCGACACGATGATCTTGGGTCTGCCGGTCGAGCCGCCCGATGTGGGGGCCTTCCAGTAGCGCGCGGTGATTTCGGGGAGCGGGGCGTCCGACAGGGACTCGTCGGGCTCGAAGCCGATCGGGAGGCAAGGCGTCGAGCCATGCGTGCCCGGCTCCGCGCCGACGACCAACGATGGGTTCGCGACCTCGACGATCATCTCGCGTTCGACCTTCGGCAGACGCGAGGAAACCGGCTGCGGCGTCGCGCCGATCTTCCACGCTGCGTAGCAGGCTTCGAAGAACTCGATGCCGTTGGGCAGGCCGATCGTGACGAGATCGCCTTCCGCGACGCCGATTTCCTGATAGGCGCGGGCGAGCCTGTTGGTGCGCGCGTCGAACTCGGCGCGGCTGACGGTCCGGCCTTCATGCGTGAGCGCGGGCGCGTTCGGATCGCGCGCTGCCCAATAGGCAGGTATTTGTCCGACGGACATGATGGCCATGATTTCGCTCCCCGGGTTTTATTTTTGGCAGGCGGTCCGGTCGTTGCCGGGCCGCATATCCTAATCCGCTTTCGACACCGCGCGAAAGTCCGCGATCAGAGGCCGAAGGTGAGGGTTATGGAGCCGAACTGGTCGGGCTTCGGCTGGTCATAAAATTCCTTGCTGCGGAACACATGGGTGAAGCTCAGGCGCGTGTCGCCGAGGATGGCGGTGGCGCCGAGCTTGACGTCGGCAACGACCGGCTTCTTGTCGACGCTCTGGCTGTCGCGGAACGTGTTGCCGTCAAGGAAGATGTCGCGCGCGACCCCGCGCAGCTCGCCGCCCCCGAAAACATACCAGTCGAAGCCGGGCGTCGCGTGGAACCAGTCCGATCCGCCGATGCCGGGATAGATGCGGCTGGGGCCGAAATCGTCGGGCAGGTCAGGGCCGAGGCGGATGATCGCGCCCAGTCCAGCATAGGTCTGCGCATTGCCGAGCGCGACGACGCCATAAGGGATCGTGTCGGTATCGAGGTCGAAGAGGATCGAGTCCGTCCGTTCCGAGCGCCATGCGCGTTCGAAACTCACATTGACGGTCGGCTCGTTGCGGAGCTGGTTCGCCCAGCCGTTTGCCTGCTCGACATTGATGAGCTTGTGCCAGCCATTCTGCACTTGCCGTCCGAGCGCCCACGGGCCGACCACGCCGAGATCGAGTTTCCACTGGTCCTGCCAGGCGCCACCCGCCGCGTTCTCGCGCACACTTTGCAGCGTGAAGGTGGAGTGGAGCCATGCGCCATAGGGCCGGTCGTGGAGGAGGGGTGCGGTTGCGTCTGTATCGTCCGGCGTGAAGATCTCCTGCCCGATATTGACGCCGATGCGTCGCGTCACCTTCACGACATTAGCGTCATCGGTGAACAGGCCGAAAAGCGGCGGTGCGGAAAGGTTATTCAGCCATTCGGGCAGGTCATCGCGCGGGGCCGAGAGCCACGCCGCCTGAACGCCGTTCGTATAGTGCCGGTCGGTATTGGCGAGCTTGGCGAAAAGATCGTTCTCGACCTGGAGCGAGATGAAGCCGTTGTCCGTCTCTTCCGCGATGGCGGGCAGGGGCGCCATCGAAGCGGCGCAAAGCAGCGAGGCTGCGGAGAGAGCGCGGCGAAGGGAATGCATGCGGTGAAAACTCCAGAAACCCCCGGCCGCATGTAACCACAAATGAACAGGCAAGTCTCGGTGCTGCCCGCTAAGCACGCTTGACGATGGCAAGGGGCGCGCGGTCCAATAAATGCCGGCCGCAGGTTTCAAACAAGAATTGGCCGCCCTGGGGAGGGAAACATGAATATTGCACATAGCGCGGCGACGAGCCGCGAGGCGGCCGCTGCCGCGGGAATGGTACTCGCATGGCATGCCGCTCAGGCGCCCGATCGTCCGGCGATCATTTCGGCGGCGGGTAATCGCAGCTATGCGGAACTCAATGCGCGCGCGAACCAGCTCGTCCGCGCGCTGCGTCGCGCCGGCCTGCGCCACGGAGATGCCGTTGCGCTCCTCTGCTCCAACCGGCCCGAATTCGTCGAGGTTGTCGCGGCGTGCCAGCGCGGCGGCTTTCGTCTGACGCCGGTGAACTGGCATCTCAAGGGGTCCGAGGTCGGCTATATCGTCGATAATTGCGAGGCGAAGGCCTTCGTCGCAGATGTGCGGTTTGCGGGCAATGCCGTTGAAGCCGCCTCGATGGCGCCGGCGGCGCATGCGCGGCTCGCGGTCGGCGGCGATATTTCGGGCTTTGTTTCTTACGACGATGTCGTGAGCCCCGAGGCGCATCACGATCTCGAGGATCCTGTGCTTGGTACACAGATGATGTACACCTCGGGCACGACGGGGCATCCGAAGGGCGTCTTCCGGCGCGAGGCGCCGCCGGTCGCGCCGCTTCAGCTGAAGCTCGCCGAGACGGCGAAGTTCCGTCCGGGCGAGGACATGGCGCTCGTCACCGGGCCGCTCTATCACGCGGCGCCGCTCGCGCTCAATCTCGTATTCCCGCTCAATGCCGGTGTCGGCTGCGTGCTTATGGACAAATGGGATGCCGAGGAGACGTTGCGGCTGGTCGAGGAGCACGGCGTGACGCACACGCATGTCGTGCCGACGATGCTTCACCGCATGCTGGGCCTGCCGCCCGAGGTGCGGGACAAATACGATTCTTCGACGCTGCGGTGGATACTGCACGGCGCCGCGCCTTGCCCCGCTCATGTGAAGCAGAACAGCATCGAATGGTTCGGTCCCGTTGTCTTCGAATATTACGCGGCGACCGAGGGCGGCGGCGTCTTCGTCGAAAGCGAGGAATGGCTGACAAAGCCCGGTACGGTCGGCCGTGCGCTTCCCGGCGTCGAGTTGGTCGTCGTCAACGATGCGGGCGAGCCTGCAGCGGCGAACGAGGTCGGCACGATCTATTTCAAGGCGCCCGAGCAGGGGCGTTTCGAATATTTCAAGGCGCCGGAAAAGACCGAGGGCGCCTATCGCGGCGACCACTTCACGATGGGCGACATGGGTTATCTCGATGAGGACGGGTTCCTGTTCCTCACCGGGCGGAGCGCCGAAGTCATCATCTCGGGCGGTGTGAATATCTATCCCGTCGAAATCGATGAGGAGATCCTGAAGCATCCCGCCGTTTTCGATGTCGCTGCCGTCGGCGTGCCGAATGAAGAGTGGGGCGAGGAGATCAAGGCAGTCGTGCAGCTCAAGGAGGGCGTCGCGCCGAGCGAGGAGCTGAAACGGGAGCTTCTGGCCTTCGCCGCCGAGCGGCTTCCCGGTTACAAGCGCCCGCGCTCTGTCGACTTCACGGACGACCTTCCGCGCATGCCGTCGGGCAAGATCGTCCGGCGCTCCGTGCGCGACCGCTACTGGCAGGGCGACAAGAAAATCTGACCCGACAGAACCGACGATCCCGGCGCGCCGCTTTGGCAAGGCGGCGCGTTTGCGTGTAAACATCGCATAGCGGATCATCCGGGATCGAATTCATGGCCACGCAGGACTTCGGCAGAAAACACCTGAAGTTTGTGGTCATTCTCGGCGCGCTCTCTGCCTTTGCGCCGCTGTCGATCGATATGTATCTGCCTGCCTTTCCTGCTATCGCCACGCATTTCCACGCGAGCGCCGGCGAGGTGCAGGCGACGCTCGCCATATATTTCGTCGGTCTCGCGCTGGGGCAGAGCGTGCTTGGGCCGCTCTCCGATCGCACCGGGCGCCTGCCGCCCATGCTTCTTGGCATCGGCGCCTTTGTGCTCGGCGCGGTCTGGGCCGCGCGGGCGCCCGATATTGAAAGCCTCTCCGCCGCGCGTTTCGTTCAGGCGCTGGGCGGTTGTGCGGGCATCGTTGTTTCGCGCGCCATGGTGCGCGATCTCTTCGACGAGCGAGCCTCGGCGCAGGTCTTCTCCATGTTGATGCTTGTGATGGGCCTGGCGCCCATTCTCGCGCCGATGATGGGCGGTTTTCTCATCGCCCATTATCACTGGCCCGTCATTTTCTGGTGTCTCGCGGGCTTCGGGCTTGTCTGCTTCATCGCGGTCTGGCTCGGCCTCGGCGAGACGCTGCCACACGAGAAGCGTTCGCATGGCGGACTTGGCCATGTGCTGCGCGCTTATGTCGGGCTTTTCGGCGATCGGTCATTCATGGCGTTTTCGCTTGCCAATGCCTGCATCTCGGCGGCCATGTTCGCCTATATCACGGGCTCACCCTTCGTCTTCATCACGCTTCATGGATTGAGCCCCGAACAATACGCGATGGTCTTCGGGCTCAATGCGTTCAGCCTCATTGCAGCCTCGCAAATGAACGCATTTCTGCTGAGGCGCATGTCGGGCCGCGCGATCCTCAATGTGTCGATGACGGTGCATCTCGCGGCGGCGATGGCGCTAGTCGGGGTCTGTGTTCTGCTGCCCGCCGCGCTCGCGCCTTTGATGGCGTGCCTCGTCGTGCTGTTGGGAAGTCTCGGCTTCATCGGCGCCAATGCGACGGCGGCGGCCATGGCGCGGGCGGGAGCGCGCATCGGCGCGGCGGCGGCGCTCACCGGCATCATCCAGTTCGCGCTTGCAGCGGGCGCCGGGGCGCTCGTCGGCGCGCTGAATGACGGTTCGGCCATGCCGATGGCGCTTTCCATCGCGGGCCTGAGCCTCGCGGGTACGACCGCGAGGCTCTTTGCGCGTTAGGGCCTGTTAGAGACCAAGAACGGCCTTTGAAAGCACGTTGCGCTGAATTTCGTTCGAGCCGCCATAGATCGTGGAGGCGCGGCCGAAACCATAGCTCGCATAGATCGTCTCGCCGTAAGCGGGGCCGACGATCGCTTCATTGCTGCGGCCTTCGAGCCGGTCGCGATGCGAAGCCAGCGCGTAATAGCCGATGGCTTCCATGGCGAGGGTCTGGAGCGACTGCTGAACTTCCGTGCCGAGGATCTTGAGGATCGAGGCTTCGACGCCGACGCTGCCACCCTTTTCGGTGGTGGCGAGGATGCGCAGATTGGTGACCTCAAGTGCTGCGAGCTTCACCTCGACCTCGGCGAGAGCGGCCTGCCATGCCGGATCGTCGGCGAGGCGCTTTCCGTCGTCCGCGCGCTCGGCGCTCGCGATGAGGTGAAGCTCTTCGGCGGCCTTCTTCGACGAGGCGACGCCTGCGATGCCCGTCCGCTCATGGGCAAGCAGGAACTTCGCATAGGTCCAGCCCTTGTTCTCCTCGCCGATGCGGTTCGCTACCGGCACGCGCACATCCTCGAAGAAGACTTCATTGAGGTGATGCAACTCGTCGATGGAGACGATGGGGCGCACGGTGATGCCCGGCGTCTTCATGTCGATGAGGAGGAAGGAAATGCCTTCCTGCGGCTTCGACTGGTCGTCCGTGCGGACGAGGCAGAAGATCCAGTCCGCTTCATGGGCATAGGAGGTCCAGATCTTCTGGCCGTTGACGACGTAGTGGTCGCCGTTCCGCACGGCTTTGGTCTTCAGCGATGCGAGGTCGGAGCCCGAACCCGGTTCCGAATAGCCCTGGCACCACCAGACATCGCCCGACAGGATGCCCGGAATGTGCTGCGCCTTCTGCGCCTCGGTGCCGAAGGTGTAGATGACCGGGCCGACCATGGAGAGGCCGAAGGGCATGAGCGACGGGGCGCCGGCCTGCGCGCATTCTTCCTGGAAAATGTGCTGCTGGGTGAGCGTCCAGCCGGTGCCGCCTGCGGCCTTGGGCCAGGCAGGGGCGATCCAGCCCTGTTCATAGAGGGTGCGATGCCACTTCTTGAGCACAGGCTTGGGGACGCTGATGCCGACGGAATGCGCCTCTGCGACGTCGCGAGGCAGTTTTTCCTGCAGGAAAGTCCGGACTTCCTGCCGGAATGCTTCATCCGCGGGGTTCAGTGAAAGCTGCATCTCAAATCCTCCAATGATTGGCCGGGAGAATAATTCGAAGGGCGGTGCCTGCGCCAGTCCCAAGGGGCGACGGCCGAATGGGGCATTGGCGCGGATGGTCGCACCCCTTTAGTATGCCTGCGGCTTCAAGGGGAGGAATCACATGCCATTCGCCTATCCGCACACGGGCCTCGTGACCGTGCTTTCGCTGCTCGTCTATTTCTGGATGGCGCTCAATGTAGGGCGCGCCCGCACAAAGCACGGCGTTCCTGCGCCTGCGATGAACGGACCGGAAGAACTCATGCGCTATATCCGCGCCCATGAGAACACGCTGGAAGGTCTCGTTCTCTTCCTGCCCGCGCTCTGGCTCTTCGCGCTTACGACGCACGACCTCTGGGCGGCAGCGGTCGGCATCTTCTATCCGGTCGGACGCATCCTTTATGCGCGGGGCTATTACGCGGCCGCTGAAAAGCGCGAACTCGGCTTCACCATCGGCATTCTGGCGACAGCCGTGCTTCTGGTCGGCTCGCTCATCACGCTCGTCATGGCCGCCTTCTCGGCGCATGTCTGAGGCATAAGCAGAAGGGCCGGTGTTTCCACCGGCCCTTCGCTCCTATCCAACGCCTGCTTGTTTTTATTGACGCCGAATTTTCAACCGAGTTTTCCGAGCGCGGCGACGACCTGATCGGTTTTCTCGATCGTCACCATGTGGCTTGCTTCCGCGATGGAGACGAGCTCCGCGCCCTTGATCGCCTTCTTCCACGCATGGGCATAGGCCGGCGGAATGAGCCTGTCGCTGTCGCCCCAGACGAGAACCGTCTTCGCCTTCACGCGATAAAGCCGCTGCGCGAGCCCGCGATCCGGGATCGGGAAGAGAATTTTTCCCGCCATGCCCATCTGCCGGGCATTCATGACGAGGAAGGCCTTCAGCCATTCCGGATCGTCGAGAGCCACGCCCGCCGTCATGAGCTTCGTGCCTGCTTCCACATCGTGGAAAAGATATTGCGGCATCTCGTAGGGCAGCATGGCGAAGATGTCGGGGATCGGATGATCGTCGAGCCACAAGCCCGCAGGGCAGATGAGTCCGAGACGGGAAAAATCATTCGGCGCCACGGCGGCCATTTCAGCCGCGATCATGCCGCCCATCGAATGGCCGACAAGGATCGGGTCTTTCAGGCCAAGCCCCGCAACGACATCTGCGGTATGCAGCGTGACGTCGAGCATGTCACGCAGCTCGCCGCATTCCTGCGAGTCGCCGTAGCCCGGCAGAAGCGGTGCATAGACGTGGTACTTCTGCGCGAGCTTCGCCAGCAGCGGATCTTCGGCGAGTACGCCGCCTGCGCCGTGGAGATAGACCAACGGCTGGCCCTGTCCACCTTCGAAATAGCGGACGGGGACGTGGTGTGTGTCGAGCGTCTTCGTTTCCATCAGTCCTTCCCTCCGACGGCGGCGGCCATGTTCATTTCATTCGCGCTGACGCCAGGCGTCGCCTGCTTGGCCAGCGGTTTGCACCAGAAGCGGTTGTCGTCCGCATACTCAGGGAACATGTTGCGGAGTTTCGGCATGACCTTTTCGGCGAAGAGCTTCGTCGAATACATGCACTTCTCCTTCGGCATGTTGCCGACATGGAGAAGGCAGAAGATGTTGCCGACATTGAGCCCCTTGATGAGCTCTTCCATGCGCTGGCGTACCGTCTCAGGGCTGCCCGCAATGACATGGCCCTGCTCGGTGAGATCTTTCCAAGTGAGGTTGCTGTAGCCGCCTTCGCCGGGCGGTGCATATTGCGACAGCGCGCCCGTCTGGATCGTCTTGATCGTGCGGTAGCCCGGCGCGTCCGCGAAACCACCATAGACATGGAGGCAGCGGTTGTAGAAATAGCTCACATGCTCCGAGTAGAGACGTTCCGCTTCCTCGTCCGTCTCGGCGACGCAGATCGTCTGGGCAAAGCCCGCGCGATAGGGCGAGGCGTCGGGCGCATTGCGTTCGGCGACGCGGTCCCAATAGCCCTGCATCAACGCCTTGGCGCGGATATAGCCGGAGAATGAGAGGTAGGAATAGGAGTAGGTGTTGTCGATGCAGAAGTCGTAGGTCTCGACCGAGCCGCCGCCGGGAATATGGATCGGCATGGGGTTCTGGATCGGCCGCGGCCAGATGTTGACGTGGCGCAGCTTGTTATAGCGGCCGTTGAAGGCGAAGGGCTCCGGCTCGTTCCAGGCGCGTTTGATGAGGTCGTGCGCCTCGCTGTATTTCTCGCGCGTGAGCGCGGGGATCTGGCCATAGCAATAATTCGTGTCCATCGACGTACCGACCGGGAAACCCGCGACGAGGCGGCCGCCGGAGATACAGTCGAGCATCGCGAATTCTTCCGCGACGCGCACCGGCGGATTGTAAAGCGCGATGGAGTTACCGAGCACGACGAGTCCTACATCCTTCGTGCGCCGCGCGAGGCCCGCCGCGATGATGTTCGGAGACGGCATGAGGCCATAGGCGTTCTGGTGATGCTCGTTGACGCCGATGCCGTCGAAGCCGAGCGTCGAGGCGTATTCGAGAAGGTCCATATGCGAGTTGTAGACGTCGTGGCTCTTCGCGGGATCGAAGAGTTTCGAGTCGATATCGACCCACACCGAACGATGCTTCTCGCGGAAGTCGTCCGGTAGATAGGGCCATGGCATCAGATTGAACCAGGTGAATTTCATTGGCCGTCTCCTCCTCCTGAGACAGGCGCGCTCGCCGGGCCCTTGGGGGCTCTTTTGCGGCCGCCTTCTGTTTTAGGGTAATTGCCCTAATTCCGGAGTCTAATGATTTTGCCCTGGAGGTGCAATCGCGGCGCAAGAGCGACTGCTGACAGAACTGTTACTCATTGTGCGCTGCGAAATAGCCCCATATCATTCGTATACGAATGATATGGGGCTTCATGGCCGCGACCCACCCGGACGTAAGCTTGTTTTAAGCAATTGCTTGCAGCATTGAGGCCCCGAAGCGGCACGGCTGAAGACGCGCATGGCTGACCAATCCGCAGTGAACCGGCAGCTCGCCGTACTGATAGATGCCGAAAACATTCCGGCCTCGACACTGCGCGAGGTCTTGGACGAAATCGCGCGGCTTGGGGCCGTGAGCGTCAGACGAGCCTATGGCGATTTTACAATGCCGTCGCTTAAGGGATGGCGAGCCGAAATGCTCGCGCTTGCCATTCAGCCGATACAGCAATTCCGCAATATCAATGGCAAGAGCGTGACCGATAGCACACTCATCATTGACGCGATGGATATGCTGCATAGCAGGAAGTTTTCGGGGTTTTGCATCCTTTCCAGTGATAGCGACTTTACGCGACTGGCGATGCGTATCCGCGAGGATGGGTATCCCGTTTATGGATTCGGCGAGCAGAAGACGCCGCAGGCATTTATCAAGGCCTGTACCAAATTCGTTGACATCCAGCTGCTACAAGCAGGTTCTGCTGCGTTGAATAGCACCGCGAAGAAGAAGCCTGCCATTGGCAAGCCCGCAATGAAAATTTTGCGAGCTGCCGTCGAAACAGTCGAAGATGAGACGGGATGGGCAAGCTTGGGGATGGTTGGTGCCGTGCTTGGTGATCGGCATCCGGAATTTGACTCCAGAACCTATGGCTTTCGGAAGCTGAGTGACCTCTTCATCGCAAGCGAGCTTGTCGAGTATCGCCTTAGTGGCGAGAAGGGCGGCCCGCAACATGCCTTCGTAAAGCTGCGTCGAATCTAGGCGCGCCGCGTCGCGAGCGAGGTGCCGTCGAGATTGCCGGTGAGAACGCGATCCTGCTTTGCGCCGCTGAGGTCTGCGTCGCGGAGGTCCGCGCCGCGGAGGTCGGCGCGGGAGAGGTTTGCGCCGGTCAACACCGCGCCGCGGAGATTTGCGGCGGCGAGAATGGCGCCCTGGAGATTGGCGTCGGTGAGGATCGCGCGTTCGAATTTCGCGCCGGCGAGGATGCGACCCGCGAGATCGCAGCCGCCAAGAAAGGTGTCCGTGAAGTCGGCGCGAATGCCTTCGCGACGGTCGGAGTGAATCCACAGGATATGGGCGGCGAGGATTTCTTCGAGCCGTTCGGGCGCCGGAGCCCGGCGGGTTCGCCGTGCGCCCGAGAGTTCAGTGCGCTTGAAGGTGTCTTCGTCCATGATCGCTTCGCGCAGATCCGCGTCGTCGAGATTGGCCGCGGCGAGCAGCACATCGACGAGCTTCGCGCCGGCGAATTTCGTGTCCCGGAGATCGGCGCCCTTCATGTTGACGCGGTCGAGCGCCGCGCCTTCGAAGCTCGCGCCCGAGAGTTTTGCGCCGGACAGATTGGTGCCGCGCAAATTCGCGCTTTTGAAGCTCGACACGCTCTGGCGAATGCTGCTGTCCGCGCCATGCTTGAAGACGACGCCGAGGCCGAGATTGGCGCCGTCGAGCGTCGCGGCGTTGAGTTCTGCCCCTTCGAATTGTGCGCCGCGCAGGTCGGCGCCGTCGAAATTCGTGCGGGTCAGATTGGCGCGGTCGAAATTGGCGCTGAAGAGATCGGCCCGGGAGAATTTCGCGTCTTCCAGATCGGCATTGGCGAAATTGCAGGAGACGAATTGCGCTTCGCAGAAATTGAGGTTGCGCAGGTCGAGGCCGCTGAGATCGCAATCGCGAAGATGGGCGCGCCAGCCATTGGGCTTGCGGAGCAGATACCGCCGGTGGAGTTCCTCGATCCGTGTGATCAACTCCTGCGGGATGCGCTTGCCCTCGACGATCTTGGGGCCCTGTGCTCCGCCATCCGCCGCTCTGGCGTCCTTCGGCCTGGTGCCGCTGGCGCTTCCAACATTGGTCTGGGGCTGTATGCCGGGAGGCTTGGTGGACATCTGGGACCGTAACGCTGACTGACTGGGGCTTTCTTCTGTTAAGGGGCCGCCTCTTAAGAGCAGGTGAAATTCGCGTTTCAGTTTTAGTATAAGTTTAACGAATGGTGGTTAACGGGCGTCACCCGGCGTGGCTTTCTTGCGGCGTGGGCGCTGAGCGTTAGACTGGACGCAACAAGACATCAGAGACGCGCATCAGGAATTTTGGGAGGAAGGCATGAGCCAGGTCGATCTGGTTATCCGTGGCGGAACGGTTGTCGACGGGACGGGAGGGAGCCCGCGCGTCGCCGATATCGCCATCGACAAGGGCGTGATCGTCGAGGTGGGTAATGTCTCTGCGCAAGGCAGGGAGGAAATCGATGCGAAGGGCCTCCTCGTCACGCCCGGCTGGGTCGACATCCATACCCATTATGATGGGCAGGTCACCTGGGACAATCGGATGACGCCCTCATCCATTCACGGCTCGACGACGGTCATCATGGGCAATTGTGGCGTCGGCTTCGCGCCGGTGCGCAAGACCGATCACGACACGCTCATCCGGCTCATGGAAGGCGTCGAGGATATTCCGGGCGCGGCGCTTCATGAGGGGCTCTCTTGGGAGTGGGAGAGCTTTGCGGATTATCTCGACGCGATCGAGAAAGTGCCGCATGACATCGACGTGGTGACGCAGGTGCCGCATGGCGCGTTGCGCGTCTATGTGATGGGCGAGCGCGGCGCGAAGCGCGAGCCTGCGACGGAGACGGAAATTGCCGAGATGAAGCGGCTGACGCGTGAGGCGATCAAGGCCGGCGCCATCGGCTTCTCGACCACGCGCACCATGGTGCACCGGACTGCCGATGGCGACCTGACGCCAACGGTCGGCGCAGCGGATGCGGAAATGATCGCCATTGCCGAAGGTCTGCGCGAAGCGGGCGCGGGTGTGTTGCAATGGGTGTCGGACTTCCGCGAGTTCGATCACGAGTTCGACCTCGTCGAGAAGCTGGTTCAGGTGTCCGGCCGTCCCTTGAGCTTTTCGATGGTGCAGGCCGATGTGATCCCGGATCAGTGGCGCGATCTGATGGCGCGTCTCGACAAGGCGGTCGATGCGGGCCTTCCGATCAAGGCTCAGGTGCAGGGGCGACCGGTGGGGCTGATGCTCGGGCTTCAGGGCTCGGTCCATCCCTTCGTCACGCGGCCTTCCTATCAGAAGATCGCGCATCTGCCGCTCGCCGAGCGCGTGGCGATCATGCTGGAGCCCGTATTCCGCGAGAAGCTTTTGGCCGAGGCGCCGGAGGCGGGGCACCCCTTCGTCAATTCGCTCGCGGGCGCCTATCACAAGATGTTCGATCTCGGCGATCCGCCGAATTACGAACCGGCGCCGGAAGAGAGCATCGCCGCGCGGGCAAAGGCGACGGGTGAGAACCCCGACGCGATCGTCTACGACATTCTGACGGCGAATGGCGGCACGGGCTTCCTCTTCTTCCCGCTGCATAATTATTTCGAGTTCAACCTCGACAACACGCTGACCATGATGCGCAGCCCGAACACCCTGTTCGGCCTGAGCGATGGCGGCGCGCATGTCGGCGCGATCTGCGATGTGAGCGTGCCGACCTATATGCTGACTCATTGGTGCCGGGACCGGACGCGGGGCGAAAGGCTCGATCTTCCCTTCGTGGTGAAGAGCCAGACGCGCGACACGGCGGAGGCCGTTGGCCTTCTCGATCGTGGCCTTCTCGCGCCAGGCATGAAGGCGGACATCAATGTGATCGACTTCGAGCGGCTGCAACTTCGCCCGCCGCACATGGTCTACGACCTGCCCTCCGGCGCGCGGCGCCTGATGCAGGAAGCGGACGGCTATGTGGCGACGATCTGCTCGGGAGAGATCATCTATCGCAACGGCGAGCACACGGGCGCGCTGCCGGGCAGGCTCGTGCGTGGGCACAGGCCTGCTCCCGTTTCGCGCGCTGCGGAATAATCAGGCCGGTAGCGGCCACCAGCGAGCGGGCGCTCTTTCGAGAGCGCCCGTTTTCGTTTGGGCCTCGGTGGCGATGTGGGCCGCCTCGTGTTCGAGGTAAAGCGCGGCGCGTTCGGCGATCCTCTGCCAGCCATCCTCGCCCGGAAGCCAATGGGCATGGCCCGGCAGCAGTTCGAAGCGGGCCATAGGACCGATATATTCCGCATTGCGCCGCGCAAGACCCGGTGCAGTGATGCGGTCATGCCGCCCGGTGAGGAAGAGGAGCGGGCAGTTCACCTGTTCAGGTCGAACGAATGAGCTGTGGTGCGGATCGAGATAGTTGAATGCGATTTCGGCCAGAGAGCGGCCCGACTCCGGAACGAGCCGCGCGTAAAGTTCTCTCGCGTCTTCTTCGGAGCATCCGTTGAGAACACCCCAGCGCATCGTCTTGTAAGAGGGGAGCTGAGGCTTCGTCCAGAAGCGGCGCCGGAGCATGGTGCCGGCGAAGATGCGCGCGACATGCGAATTGACCGCGATGAGAGGGCCGCAATGCGCAGAGGCGAGCAGGACGCCCGCGCGAAGAAGGCCGCGCGCGGCGAGCATCTGCGCCAGCAGGCCACCCATCGAATGGCCGATGACGAAGGGGAGTTCGTCGAGCTGGCGAATCTCGGCTTCGAGGTCGTCGACGTAATCGCGCAGGCTTGTCGAGCCGAGGTCGGGGTGGACGGTATCGCCTGACCCGGTGCTGTGGTGGCGCAGGGCGGGCGTCAGGACGCGATAGCCCCGATGCTCGAAATAGAGCCGGAAATTCGTCCAGACATCAGGCCGGCTCCACATGCCATGGATGAGCATGACCGTTCGCTCGCTGCCACTCGTCAGGCGTCCTGAAGTCATGTTAATGTTTCCCATTAAGCGGGGCGCGCCTGCCGCAGCACCCGCAGGAATTGGGGAGGAGAAGTATCATGAACAGTGGCACCTATCGGATTCTCGGGGGGCTCGGCTCACCCTATTCCATGAAAATGCGGGCCGTCCTGCGTTACAGGCGGCTTCCGCATGTCTGGGTACAATTGAACGACAGAAACGCTTACGAAATTGCCAATGTGAAGCCCGCTGTCATCCCGATCATTCAGTTTCCGGACGGTTCGCTGCGCAATGATTCGACGCCGATGATTTTCGACCTCGAGAGGGCCCATCCTGGTCGGCGCTCGATCGTGCCCGACGACGAGGGGCAGGCTTTTCTGGCCTCTCTGCTCGAGGACATGGCCGATGAGTGGGGCACCAAGATGATGTTCCATTATCGCTGGTTCCGCGAGCGCGACCAGAAGCAGATGTCTGAATGGCTCGCCTTCGACAGGCTCGCCGGGCGTGGCCATTCCTCGATCAAGGCACACGCGGCTCAATTCGCTGCGCGGCAGATCGGGCGCATGGCGCTTGTAGGCTGTACCGCGGCGAACCAGTCGCTGATCGAGGAAACGGCGCGGCGCGTGCTCGCCCTGCTCGAAGCTCATGTGACGGAAGAGCCCTATCTCTTCGGTTCCCGGCCATCGCTGGCCGATTTTGGCTGGATGGGCCAGCTCTCGCAGCTCGCGGTCGATCCGACGCCCGCAGATCTCATGCGCGAAACCGCGCCCTACACATTCCGCTGGCTGGCACAGCTTGACGACGCGTCGGGCGTCGAAGGCGAGTGGCGCGATCCGGCGGCACCGCTTTCGCCGGCGGTGAAAGGGCTCCTTGGCATGGCGGGCGAAGTCTATTTCCCCTTCCTCATCGCCAACGAGGCGGCTTTGAAGAAGGGCGCGGAGACCTTTTCCTTCGTTGCGCTCGGCATGACTTATGAACAGGGCGCGTTCAAATATCAGGCGAAATGTCTTGCGGAGTTGCGCACGCGCTTCCGCGCTCTGAGCGATGCCGCGCGTGAGCGGATCGCTCCGGCGCTGCGTGAAGCGGGTTGCCTGGACTATCTTGCCGCCGGTTGATACGAGGTGTGCGGCAAGCCTTCGCTTGATTGATCCATACATTGTCGGCACTCTTTCCGTCATGCTGATCGGCACGGGACGTTCGGCACCAAATTTTCATTGGGGATGATCATGGCGGAGAGACGAAAGACGACAGCACGCAAGGCGCCACGTAGCGCGGCCGCACGCGCCGCCGCGAGCGCGGGGCCAACGGAGGCTCGGCCAGTGAAGAAAGCGGCGAAGCGCGCGCCTGCGAAGGCGAAGGCCGCGACCGGGGCCAAAGCGGCGGCACCGGCAAAGCCGCGCAAGACGGCGGCAAAGACCGCGAAGCTTTCACCCGAACAGGCCAAGGCCAAGAAGGCGCTCGAAGCTCAGGTCAAGACGATCTCGCGCGACATCGACAAGGCCGAGCGCGAGGCGAAGAAGGCGCTCAAGGCCGCCGAAAAGCGCTATCGGAGCTTGCTGGCTCAGCTCAAGACCGACCGTGGCGCGCTCCAGAAGCGGCTCAAGGTGCTCGCAGGGCAGGGCGAAAGCGCCTTCGACGAGATCAAGATCGGCGTCGAAGGCGCCTACAAGGAGCTGGCCGAGGCGGTGGGCAAAGCTTACGGGCACTTCAAGTAAGGTGCCTCGAATGGCGAGATATGAGCGCGGGATCGCAAGGTCCCGCGCTTTTTCTTTATGCGCCGCCCCGCCTCCCATTGCGCGACGCGGCGCGAGCGGGCTTACTCGCGTACAAAGCCATCAAGAATGAATTGGGAGGACTGTCATGAACCGCGTGCTTGCCCATACGGGTGCCAAATATCCAATCGTCCAGGCGCCGATGGGCTGGATCGCCCGTTTTCCGCTCGCCTCCGCCGTCTCGAAGGCGGGCGGCATCGGCATCATCGAAACATCGTCAGGCGAAACGGAGAACTGCAAGGCCGAGATCATGAAGATGATCGAGCTTGGCCTTCCCTTCGGCGTCAACCTGCCGATCATGTTTCTGCGCGACGACGCGATGCTGAAATTCGTCTGCAACTCGGGCGTGAAATTCGTCACGACGTCGGCGGGAAGCCCGGCGAAGTTCATCGCGCCGCTGAAGGATGCGGGCATCACCGTCTATCACGCCGTGCCGACACTCGACGCGGCAGTGAAATGCGCCGAAGCGGGCATTGACGGGCTCGTCGTCGAAGGCGCGGAAGGCGGCGGCTTCAAGAATCCTGAAGAGGTTTCGACGCTGGTGCTGCTGCAGGCGATCCGGGCGGCGGTTGACGTACCGCTCATTGCGGCGGGCGGCATCGCGGATGGACGCGGCATGGCGGCCGCCTTCGCGCTTGGCGCGGAAGCGGTGCAGATGGGCACGCGCTTCGTCAGCTCGGCCGAAAGTCCCGTCCACCAGAACTACAAGCAGAAGATCATCGACTCGAAGGAAACGGGAACCTACGTCCTCAACAAGAAGGCGACGCCCTGCATCCGCGCGCTGAAGGCGAAGGCGCTCGACCCGATCCATGAAGAAGGCCGCATGCCGCCCGATATTCTGAAGAACATCATGGATGTCTATTTCGGCGGCAATATGGAGGCGGCGCCCGCGCTTGCCGGCCAGTCCGTCGGCCTCATCCATGAGGTGAAACCGGTGGAGGAGATCATCGACGGCATGGTCGAGGAATTCTTCGCCATCTCGCAGCGCATGGGCGGCTACGCCCAGGCCCGCAACTTCGGCTGATCTTTCAAGGGGCAGCGGGGCGGGGTGGAAATGCACCCCGCCCCGCCGCTCAATTTTGAGAGTCTCTCGCAAGGTTGCAACGGAAGCGCCCACCACCCCGGAATGCGCAAGACCGGAATGCGCAGGAATTGTGAAATCTGCACGTCGAAGCGGCAGTTTTCCTAGGTTTTTATTGACACGCTGCACCGCGTCATTTACATGAGCGCTCGAAACGCAATCGCACGTGCCTCGTGCCAGACTGGTCAGGTAACGGCGTACGCGTCTCTTTTGGAAAGTTTGGCGGCCTGCCGCATCAGGCAAAACCCGCTGGGTTTCGAGGGAGAATGCATATGCCGGATTATAGTCTGAGGGGCTAACGCCCCGGATTAAAGCCGAGCCGTCCTGCGAAGCTGGACAGGCCGGGCGAGACCGCCCCGCACTCGGCAAAAACCTAGCGAAGCGTTTCTTCAAGAAAGCTTTTGTTTCATGGGCCCCGGCGCATCCCGGAAGGGATAATTCCGTCGTTGCGGAAAGCGTTCGGCAAGCCCGGTCATCTACTGGTTGGAGAGAGGCCATGTCCGAGCCCCGCGCCCTCTTCCAATTGGGGATCGACTTGAATCGCGATTCAAGGAAGACCCAGGCGGAAGTTCTCGAGTTCCCTCATCACGCTGCCGATCTCGGCGAAGTCGAGACGCTGTCCGAAGGACCGCGTCCGCATGCCGAAGAGCGGAAGGATTTCTTCATTGAGCGCGACGGCGTGCGTTTTGCCGGCACGCATCTCATCATCGACCTGATCGGCGCGAGCCGTCTGGACGATCTTGCCCATATCGAGGAGACGCTGATCCGCTGCGTCGAAGTCTCGAAGGCGACGCTGCTGCACATCCATCTCCACCACTTCACGCCCAATGGCGGCGTGTCGGGTGTGGCGGTGCTGTCGGAAAGCCATATCTCGATCCACACATGGCCCGAGGCGGATTATGCCGCGCTCGACGTCTTCATGTGCGGCGAGGCCGAACCGCGCAACTCGATCGCAGTGTTGCAGGAAGCCTTCGGGCCTTCCAACATCCGTGTCGAAGAACTGCGCCGCGGCCAGGGTATGGTCTGATGACTGACGGAAAGAACGGTCCGCGCTGGGTGACGGAGACCCTCCATGAAGAGGGAGGGCTTCGCACCTCCTATCGCGCGGACCGCGTTCTTTTCGAAGAGGCGACCGACCACCAGCACCTCGTCATTTTCGACAATCCGACCTTCGGCCGGATGATGGCGCTGGACGGCGCGACGCAGGTGACGGAGCGCGACGAGTTCGTCTATCACGAGATGATGACCCATGTGCCTGTGCTGGCGCATGGCAATGTGAAGAAGCTCCTCATCATCGGCGGCGGCGATGGCGGCATCCTGCGCGAGGCCGCGCGGCACAAGGGTATCGAGAAAATCACCATGGTCGAGATCGACCCGGCGGTGACGGATTTCTCGAAGGCCCACCTGGCGATGATCTCGGCAGGTGCATTCGACGATCCGCGCCTCGATCTCGTTTTCGCCGATGGCTCGAAATTCGTTGAAGGGCAGGGCGAAAACTACGACGTCATCATCGTCGACTCGACCGATCCCGTCGGTCCCGGCGCGGTGCTCTTCGAGGAAAGCTTTTATCGCAACGCCAAGGCCCGCCTCACCGAAGGCGGCATCATGGTGACGCAGAATGGCGTGCCGTTCCTGCAGCCGGCGGAGCTTGCGAGCACCATCTCGAAGTTCCACCGCATCTTCCAGTTCAGCAGCTGCTATCTCGCCACCATCCCGACCTATGTCGGCGGACCCATGGCGATGGGCATCGGCACGGATGATGAGTTCGTGAAGGCTGTGACGCTCGAAGCGCTGGAGCACCGCTTCGCGGCGGCTGGCTTCAAGACGCGCTACTACACGCCGGAAGTTCACAAGGCGGCCTTCGCGCTTCCTGCCTATGTGCAGGAGATCGTCGAAGCCGCGCGGCGCTGATCCGCGCGTCGGTCGATCTTCTCAGTCGATTTTTTGGGCGCTGACGACGATGCCGTCGCCATCCGCGTAAAGATATTCGCCGGGGCGAAAGGTCACGCCCGCGAAATTCACCACGACATCATATTCGCCGGCGTCTTTGCGCTCGCTGCGTTTCGGGTGGGCGGCAAGCGCCTTCACGCCGACGGGCTGTGTGGCGATTTCAGCCGTGTCGCGCACGCAGCCATTGATGACGAGACCAGCCCAGCCATTCTTCGCTGCGAGCACGGCGAGATTGCCGCCGAATAGCGCGCAACGCAGCGATCCGCCGCCATCGACCACCAGCACGCGACCATTTCCCGGCCCCTCAAGCGCCTGACGCAGCTTCGGATTGTCCTCGAAGGTCTTGAACGTCGTGATCGGCCCCGAGAAAGCGAGCTTGCCGCCGAAGTCACGGAAGATCGGCTCGGCATGCTGAATGTCGGGATGGGCGTCGGAGAGATCGGTGGTGGCGGGGGAGGTCATGAGAGGTCCAGGCTCTAGAGGGGATCGGTCATTGATAGCAAAAAGCTCGGCGCCCCGTCGCAAACAAAAAGGCCGCGGAGATTGCTCTCCGCGGCCTCGATCCGTGGAAGTCGGGGCTGATTAGTGGCCCGACTTGAACTGCGCGGCTTCGGTCGAGTCGCCGAGAGCGGTCGTCGAGCTTTCGCCGCCGGCGGCCGCCAGCGAGACGAGGTCGAAGTAGCCGGTGCCGACTTCGCGCTGATGGCGCGTCGCCGTGTAGCCCTTGGCTTCCGAGGCGAACTCGGCCTGCTGCAGCTCAGAGTAAGCCGCCATGCCGCGATCGCGGTAGCCCGAGGCCAGCTCGAACATGCCGTGGTTCAGCTGGTGGAAACCGGCCAGCGTCACGAACTGGTACTTGTAGCCCATCGCCGCGATTTCGCGCTGGAACTTCGCGATGGTTTCCTTGTCGAGCTTCGCTTCCCAGTTGAAGGAGGGCGAGCAGTTGTAGGCCAGCAGCTGGTCCGGGTATTCCTTGCGGACGGCTTCGGCGAAACGCTTCGCGTCGGCGAGGTTCGGGACCGAGGTCTCCCACCACAGCAGGTCGGCATAGGGCGCGAAGGCGAGGCCGCGCTTAATGCAATGATCGACGCCCGTGCCCGGCTTCAGGCGGTAGAAGCCTTCGACCGTACGGCCCTTGTCGAAGTCGATGAACTCGTGATCGCGCTCGTCGATGTCCGACGTGATCAGGTTCGCGGACTCGGCGTCGGTGCGCGCCATGATGAGGGTCGGCGTGCCCATGACGTCGGCGCCGAGGCGCGCGGCGTTGAGGTTGCGCTCATGCGCGCGGGTCGGGATCAGAACCTTGCCGCCGAGATGGCCGCACTTCTTTTCCGAGGCGAGCTGGTCTTCGTAGTGAACGCCCGAAGCGCCGGCTTCGATATAGGCCTTCATGATTTCGAAGCAATTCAGCGGGCCGCCGAAACCGGCTTCCGCGTCGGCGACGATCGGAAGGAACCAGTCGCGCTTCGCGCCGCCTTCCGAGTGCTCGATCTCGTCGGCGCGCTTCAGGGCGCGGTTGATCTTCTTGGCGAGTTCCGGACCGGCATTCGCGGGATAGAGCGACTGGTCGGGATACATCGCGCCGGCGGTGTTCGCATCGGCGGCAACCTGCCAGCCCGAGAGATAGATCGCCTTGAGGCCCGCGCGCGCCATCTGCATGGCCTGGTTGCCCGAGAGGGCGCCCAGCGAATGCACGTAGTCGCCGGAGTTCAGCATTTCCCAGAGCTTGTTCGCGCCGCGCGTGGCGAGCGTGTACTCGATCGGGAAGGAGCCGCGCAGCTTCTCAACGTCTTCGACGGTGTAGTTGCGCTTCACATTGTCGAAACGGCCCTTGGGCGCGCTCGGGATCAGGTCGTAGAAGGTCTTGTTGCTCATGGGTCTGTCCTCAGGGGTCAACAGTCGGGGTCGGTATTCTCGGGTCTCAGTTCTCGTGGCTGACGAGCAGCTTGTAGGCCGGCAGTGTCAGGAACTCTTCGCATTCCTCGGCGGTTGCCATTTCAGCGAAGAGGCGGATCGCCTCGTCGAAATGGCCTTGCGCCCAGCGCGTCTCGCCGAGAGTGGCGCGCAGCGTCTTCATTTCGTCGTCGAGCACGTTCTGGAAGAGCTCCGGCGTGACCGTGCGGCCATCCGAGAGCTTCGCGGCGTGATAGAGCCACTGCCAGATCTGCGTGCGGCTGATTTCAGCCGTCGCCGCGTCTTCCATCAGGTTGTAGAGCGGCACCGCGCCACGGCCGCCGAGCCAGGCCTCGATGTACTGCACGCCGACGCGGCAGCATTCGCGCATGCCTTCCTCGGTGCGCTCGCCCTGATGCGGCTCGAGCAGGTCCTTCTGGCCGACATGCACGTCCTGACGCTGGCGGGCGAGCTGGTTCGGGCCGGTGAGCTTGCCGAAGATTTCCATGGCGACCGGCACGAGGTCGGGATGGGCGACCCAGGTGCCGTCATGGCCGTTCGTCGACTCGCGCTCCTTGTCGGCGCGCACCTTGTTGAAGGCGGCCTCGTTGGCTGCCTCGTCGCCCTTCACGGGGATCTGCGCCGCCATGCCGCCCATCGCGAAGGCGCCGCGCTCATGGCAGGTCTTCACGAGGAGGAGCGAATAGGCGTTGAGGAAGTTCTTGCCCATGACGACCTGCGCGCGGTCCGGCAGCAGGTAGTTCGGGTTCTTACCGAGGCGCTTGATGTAGCTGAAGATGTAGTCCCAGCGGCCGCAGTTGAGGCCGACGATGTGGTCCTTCAGCTCGTAAAGAATCTCGTGCATCTCGAAGGCGGCGGGCAGCGTCTCGATGAGGACGGTGACCTTGACCGAGCCGTTCGGGAGCCCAAGCGCCTTCTGCGAATGAACGAAGACGTCGTTCCACAGGCGGGCTTCCTTGTGGCTCTCCATCTTGGGCAGATAGAAATAGGGGCCCGTGTTGTGCGCCTTCAGCTTCTTCGCATTGTGGAAGAAGTAGAGGCCGAAGTCGAAGAGCGAGCCCGACATGGGCAGGCCGTCGATCTCGATATGCGCTTCATCGAGGTGCCAGCCGCGGGGGCGGACGTTCAGCACGGCATGCTTGTCGCTGACGTTGTAGGTCTTGCCGTTCGACTCGTCCGTGAAGCCGATCTTGCCGTCCCAATAATCGATGAGGTTCAGCTGGCCGCCGATCATGTTGTCCCAGGTCGGCGCGGCCGCGTCCTCGAAGTCGGTCATATAGGACTGGGCGCCGGAGTTGAGCGCGTTGATGACCATCTTGCGGTTGTCGACCGGACCCGTGATCTCGACGCGACGGTCGAGCAGGTCGGCGGGGATCGGCGCGACCTTCCAGTCGCCTTCGCGGATGGATTTCGTCTCGGCCAGGAAGTCCGGCAGTTCGCCGGCATCGAAGCGCTTCTGGCGTTCGGCGCGGGCGGCGAGGAGTTCGCGACGGCGGGCGCCGAATTTGCGCTCGAGTTCGGCGACGAAAGCGATCGCATCGGCGGTGAGCACGCGCTCATAACCCGGCTTCACTTTTCCGCGAATCTTGACGCCGTCCTGGTTGGCTGCGACTGCCGACTGGCTCATGGGCTCTTTCTCCGCTGCTGGCTTGGGCTGCTTCGCCTATCGGGCGCGGTCATACATCCACAACAACCGAATGTCCAAAGCATTCCTAAGTCTTTGAAATTGTTAAAGTAAAGAACTTCACAAGATGGGTGAATGAAATCGTTGAGAATGTAAAGTTAGTAAATTATATTGCCTGCGCAGCACCCTTCTGGAGGGGGTTTCACGCCATGGCATCCGAGAAAAAAGTCTTTGCCGGTCCGCGCGTTAGGCGTCTTCGCCGCGAGCGGAACCTGACCCAGGCCCGCATGGCCGCCGACCTCGGCATTTCGGCGAGCTATCTCAATCTGATCGAGCGCAATCAGCGGCCCATGTCGGCCCAGATCCTGTTGAAGCTCGCCGAAGTTTACGACGTCGAGCTGAAGAGTCTCGCCGGCGACGACGAGGCCCGCGCCCTCACCGCGTTGCGCGAGGTCTTTGGCGACCCGCTTTTCCGCGACAGCGGCCTCACCACGCAGGACATGCAGGAGGTCGCTTCGGCGAGCCCCGCCGCCGCCGAGGCGCTGGCGACGCTCTATCGCGCCTATCAGCAGGCGATCGCCAACACCTCGCTCCTCGCCGAGCGTCTGGCCGACCGCGATCTCATCGATGGAGGCCAGGCGGTCAATGCGCCGCTCGAAGAGGTGCGCGACTTCATCAACAGCCGCAACAACCACTTCCCGGCGCTGGACGAAACGGCGGAGGAGCTTTACCGCAAGGCCTCGCTCGGCGCGGACGAGCCCTATGTGAGCTTGCGCAACTATCTGCGCGTCGCGCATGGCGTGACGACCCGCGTGGTGCCCGCCGATCTCATGTCGGGCGAGCTTCGCCGCTATGATCGCCACCGTCAGACGATCTTCCTCTCCGAGCTTGTCGACCAGCCGGGCCGCTCGTTCCAGCTTGCCTATCAGCTCGCCTATTTCGAGCAGTCGCGCGCGATCGAGGACATCGTGGAAACCGCGGGCCTCGAAGACGACGAGGCGCGCACGCTGTGCCGCGTCTCGCTTGCCAATTATTTCGCGGCGGCTCTGCTCATGCCCTATGCAGCCTTTCTCAGGACGGCGGAAGAGTCGCGATACGATCTGCGTCTCGTCGGGCGTCGCTTCGGCACCAGCTTCGAGCAGGTCTGCCATCGCCTCACGACATTGCAGCGGCCCGGCGCGCGGGGCATTCCCTTCTTCCTCATCCGCGTCGACAATGCGGGCAATGTGTCGAAGCGCTTTTCGGCGGCGGGTTTCCATTTTGCGCGCTTCGGCGGCACCTGCCCGCGCTGGAATGTGCATGACGCCTTCCGTGTGCCGGGGCAGATCTATACGCAGGTCATCCAGATGGAGGATGGCACGCGCTATTTCTCCATCGCGCGCACGGTGAGCCGCGCAGGTTCCGGCATCGGCGTCCCGGGCGACCAGTATGTGGTGGGCCTCGGCTGCGAGATCACTCATGCACGAAAGCTTGTCTACAGCCAGGGTTACGACCTCAATGATGAGCGCGGCGCCATGCCCATTGGCGTCAATTGCCGCCTGTGCGAGCGGCTCGATTGTTCGCAACGCGCCTTCCCGCCGCTGAAGCAGAGGCTGCGCGTCGAGGACCATGTGCGTGGCATCTCGCCCTTCGGCGTCCCGGTGAACAATGGTTGAGGCGGCGGAGCGTCAGCGGATGCGGCAGCATGTGATCGCCGCTGCAGGCGTTTTGGTGCTGCATGTCTTGCTGCTGATTGCGCTTCTCCACCGTGCGGCTCCTGACCTGCATCAATCGGCGCCTGCGATGGTGACGGTCGATCTTTCGTTGCGGGAAAAGCCTGCGGAGCCGCAGCCGAAGGCTCCGGCGCAACCGAAGCCCCTCAGGATTCCGCAACCCGTGCGAAAGCAGAAGCCGGTTATTCCAAAGCCGATTGCTCCGCACCCAACCGTGTCGGCGCCGGTTGCCACGATACCGTCAACGCCGGCAGCAGCCGCGCCGCCATCGGCAGCGACGGCAACCAGCGGTGCGCTCACCGCATCAAATGCCGCTCGGGAGAATTACACGGCGAAACTGCAAGCGTGGCTCGCGGCGCATAAGCGCTATCCGGTGCAGGCGCGGCGTATGCGGCTGGAAGGGTCGGCGTTACTTCAGTTGAGGGTCGGGCCGGAGGGGCAGGTCGTTGCGCATCGCATCGAACAGAGTACGGGCTCCGTCATTCTCGACCGCGAGGTGGAGGCGATGCTCGCGCGGTCGGAGCCACTGCCCGCGCCACCTGCGAATCTCGCGCGCGGGAATCTGGAGTTTCATTTCTCGATCCGCTTCGATCTTGGCGAGTTCGACTAACCCCCTTGGCGCGGCCCGTCCCGGTTCGGGCGAAGCCGGCTCCCCTGTCGCAGCACGAGACCTTGGGCGACGTCCGCGAACTCCGCTTCTGCGCAATATCGAGCGAAGCGCTCGATGAAGTCCTTCCTCTCCGCGTTGCTGGGACCGCTGGATTTCCCCTTGAGCCGCCGTCTGGCTGTGCGGATGGTTGACGAAATGGCCGCCTTCAGATCGGACATTGTCCACTGTGTGCGAAGCCAATGGGGCCAGGGCGAGTTCGCCAGAAAGGCTTGATAAAGCCTGTAGGCCTGAGGATCTGGAAAGAGCGGCTTCTCCTTGCCGAAACGCTTCCAGGGTTTGTCGGCGCCGGCGTAATGCACGATCGCGGGTTCGATCAGGTCGTGCAGCGGCAGATACGGGCCGCGTCGAGGCAGCATGTTCCAGACCGGCGACAGCGACGCGAATTGCCCATCGAGCACGGCATTCAGGCTGTCTTCATCAGGCAGCAGGCAGAGCTTCGAATTGCGGCGCACATAGTCGAGAGTGCGTGCGGTCAGCCCGGCGCTGTTCCATGCGGCGACGTCGATGCAGATCACGCCGGTATTGCAGTAGCGGTATGGTCGGCTCATTCCCAACTCTGCGAAATGTGCCTCTCCAATGGCCTTCTCCTTTGCCGTCGTGAAGATGACGCCGCGGCGCTGCGCCGCTATGGCATGGCCGCCGAGATCGAGACCGAAGAGTGGCGTTACATCCGCATGAATGGTGAGGTCGGTGTCGAGATAGAGAATGCGTTCGTAGCGCTGGGAGAAGATTTCGGCGAGGAGAAGTTTGACCAGCGTTGCGGTCGTCAATCGTCCGAGGCTGATGGTGATGTCTTGCAACGGTTCGAAGTCGATAATTTCATGCTTGATGTCCTTTGCCGCCATCCATTGCCGGTCGGCTTCCGTCGCTGCGGCGTCATCTGTCACGATCACGATATCGAAGGGCGTAACGGCTTTCGCATGAGCGCGAACGGCATCGGCGACAAAGAGCGCCGGTATGAGCATGTTGCGGTCGGTGCAAAGCACCACGGCATGTCGCGCGGCGACCGCTTCCTTCCCGACGTTATCTTTCAATGTCCAGTCGCCCCCGCTGAATGCTCCGGGCTCAATGCTAGACCGGCCACCGTCCGATTGCGAGAGAGGGGGCGGAAATCAGCGGATCAGGCGTTCCGCCGGAAAGCACAGCGCAATATCCATCGGCAGGTTGCCGCCGCCATGCGCGTCGAGCGTGCCGCCGTGAAGCTCCATCACCTTGCGCGTGAGTGAGAGGGCAAGACCCTGCATGCGAGCCGCGCCGCTATCCTCGGTGCTGACGAAGGGGTCGTCGCAATAGGGCAGGCGCGCCTGAAGCCCATCGCGCTCATGCGCGACGAGTTCGTTCAGCGTCAGCAGCAGGCCGTGCTCGCTCTCCGAGACGGTGAGGCGCAGCGTCGCGCCGCGCCTTGCGCTGAAGATCGCTTCGGCGACGAGGCGAAAGAGCCCCTGGCGCAGGCGCTTTGCATCGCCGCGCAGGCCGGGCAATTTCGCCGGGCAGTCGATCTCGATCTTGAGGCCTTCCTCGCCGGCGCGGATCTTCTGGCTCGCAACGGCGATCTCGAGCAACTGACCGAGGTTGCAGATCTCGTCGGTGAGGCTCGTATTCTCCGTTTCCGCATCGGCGATGCCGAGCAGATCCTCGATCATGTCGAGGAGCATGGTGCCGCTCGAATGGATGTCGCGGGCATATTCGCGATAGCGCTCACCGCCGATCGGGCCGAGCTGTTCGTTCTTCATCATCTCCGAAAAGCCGATGATATGTGTCAGCGGTGTACGGAGGTCGTGATTGACGTTGGAAAAGAAGGTGCGGCTGCGCTTCTTCGCCTCGCGGCTCTGCGCCTCAGCGGCTTCCATCGTGCGTTCAAGCCTGCGCCGCACGGTGATGTCGTTGAGCGCGGCGACGCGGGCGGGCACGCCACCCCAGCGCGAGTCGACGATGCGCATTTCGGCGAAGCGGTTGTCGCCATCCGGACGCATCACCGCCACCTCATGTTCGCCGGGATCGGTAGGCAGGCCGAAGGGCTTGCCGATCAGCTCCCCGGCGCTCTGTCCCATCAGTTCCTCGGCGGCGGCATTGACGAAACGGACATTGCCCTGACTGTCGAGGATGACCATCGCCTCGGAAGTTTCCTGAACCAGTGTCATTTGCGGTTCAGCGACCGGGCGAACCTCCGCGACTTCGCGCCTGTCGCGGGCCTGGCGTCGCGCCACGGCGCGGCGAAGCGCCAGCAGCACATGCATCGCTTCGGTACCGGCGCCGAGGCAATCTTCCGCGCCTGCCGCCATCGCCTGCATCTGCAATGCGACATCCTCGCGGCCGATCGCAAGCACCGGCGCATCCGGGCCAAGCGAAATGACACGCTTCAGAAATTCGATTTCGCCACTCTCGCCATCGGCGATGTCGACGATCACGGCGTCGATGCCGGGGCTGAGCAAGGGCTCGATGCCTGCGGACGGCGACGAAACGCTGAAGCTGACTGCGCCTTTCCCGTCGGATGTCGCCCGCCGAAAAGTTTCGCGGAGCGCCTCGCTCGCGCTCACCACATGAGCTGCGAACGCGGGCAGAGTATCGTGCCCTTCATAGCCAGTCCTGGAAATGGGGCCCGCCGACCACAATTGCGTCGTACGGCTCATCAAAAGCCTACCTTCCGGCCCCCGCCGTTGGTCGATATGAAGTCTTTCGTCATGCTTCAAACGACCGGTCCACTTATTCGATTTGTCGTGCAACTCAACGCCAGCAGCGAGTGAGGCTTTGCCCGTGGAATCCGCCGATCAAGCTCAGTGCAGTTCCGCCTCACACGGTCTTTAGAATCGGCCCCAGAAGTAAATACTTGGTAAAGATTGGGGATATCTTGTGGGTGCGGTGTGAGTTACCTACAAGGAAAAGCAGGGGTGGAGATTTCCGAAAACCTTTTTCAAGTCAAAGACTTCGCGTGAAATCGCCACCCGCCGGACCCTGGTAAACAAAATCTTTCGTATTCATCTTTCGTTAGGGCGGACCCGGCGCGGCAAAGGGTCTCGGTCGCCTCCTGCCAACGATGTTATGCGCATTCCGGCCGCCCGATGATTCGGGGCTGAGCGCGCGACGCGGAAGCAAACTTGTTCCACTTCCCGCAATGGGTTAGGTATGCGCCCGCGCCGTTTCGGCGCCTTCAGACGGTTTCCGACGGTCATGGCCAAGCAGGAAAAGACCTTTCGCCCCAAGGCACGCGTGCCGAAGGGGCTTCGCGATGTCGCCGCCCCCAATGTGCGGGCCGAGGCGCGCATGCTTGCGCGCATTCGCGAGGTCTATGAGCGCTATGGCTTCGACCCGCTGGAAACCTCCGCGCTCGAATATGCCGACGCGCTGGGCAAGTTCCTGCCCGACGAGGACCGCCCGAACGAAGGCGTCTTTTCCTTTCAGGACGACGACGAGCAGTGGCTGGCGCTGCGCTACGACCTGACGGCGCCGCTCGCGCGCTATGTCGCCGAACATTATGACGGCCTGCCCAAGCCCTTCCGCCGCTATCAGACGGGACCCGTCTGGCGCAACGAGAAGCCGGGCCCGGGCCGCTTCCGGCAGTTCACGCAATTCGATGCCGACACGGTCGGCGCGCCCACCGTCGCGGCCGATGCCGAGATGTGCATGATGGGCGCGGACTGCCTCGAAGCGCTGGGCCTTCAGCGGGGGCAGTACCGGCTGCGCGTCAACAACCGCAAGGTGCTCGACGGTCTCCTCGAAGAGATCGGCCTCGGCACCGATGCGGCCGACCGCACGCACATGACCGTGCTGCGCTCCATCGACAAGTTCGACAAGCTCGGTCGCCGTGGCGTGGAGCTTCTGCTCGGCGCGGGCCGCAAGGATGAATCGGGCGACTTCACGAAGGGCGCAGGATTGGCGCCCGAGCAGATTTCGCGCGTGCTCGACTATGTGGAGTCGGGCCTCAACGAAGCCTCTGCCGATCGCGGTGCGGTGCTCGAAGGCTGGCGCAAGGTCGTGGGCAACAGCGCCATCGGCCGCGAAGGTATCGACGAGCTTGCCGAGATGGACGCGCTCTTCACGGCGGCGGGTTATGGTCCCGACCGTATCGAGTTCAATTCCTGGATCGTGCGTGGCCTCGGCTACTACACCGGTCCCGTCTTCGAAGCCGAGCTTCTCTTCGACGTGAAGGACGAGGACGGCAATCTGGTGCGCTTCGGCTCCGTCGGTTCGGGCGGGCGCTATGACGGGCTCATCGAGCGCTTCAAGGGCGTGAAGGTGCCGGCCACCGGTTTCTCCGTCGGCGTCAGCCGCTTGCAGGCCGCGCTTGAGGCGCTGGGCCGCGTCGAGAAGGATGTGGTGGCGCCGCCGGTCGTTGTGCTCACGCTCGATGCCTCCAACATGGCCGGCTATCAGGGCATGGTCGGCGAGCTTCGCAATGCGGGTATCCGTGCCGAAATGTATCTCGGCGGTTCGGGCATGCGGGCCCAGATGAAATATGCCGACAGGCGCGGCGCCCCCGTTGCCGTCATCGAGGGCGAGGACGAGCGCGCCAAGGGCATCGTCACGCTGAAGGACCTGATCCTCGGCTCGGAGGTCTCGCGCGAGATCACCGACAATGCCGAATGGCGCCAGAGCGCCGCAGCCCAGATCGAGGTCGAGCGCTCGAAGCTCGTCGAGGGCGTGTGCGAGATTCTGGCCCGCCACGGTCTCCATTCGGGGCATCACGGCCGTTAAGGCCCATATCTCCGCTTTCCCGACATTTACCATTCCATGTTAAAAGGGCGCGGCCGGAGGGTCCGGCGCGCGAAGGATCAAGACCATGTCATCGACGCCTGAGAGAAATCCGGCGGGAGCCAGCACAGGAGCCATGCGCGGCGTTTTCGAGCGCGCGGGCTTTGCGCCGGTCGAGCCGCCGCTCCTCCAGCCCGCGGATGTTTTCCTCGACCGTTCGGGCGAGGATATTCGCCGCCGCCTCTATGTGTTCACCGATCCGGGCGGGCAGGAGCTTTGCCTGCGTCCCGATCTCACCATTCCGACCTGCCGCCTCTATCTCGAAGGCGTGAGGAGCGGCGAGGCCAAATATTGCTATTCGGGTGCCGTCTTCCGTTTCGATCCCAAGGGCTCGGGCGAGGTCGTGCAGACGGGCGCGGAATTTTTCGGCGGCAGCGATGCCGAAGCCGCCGATGCCGAGATGCTGGCGCTTGCCGCCGAGGCCGTGCGCGCGGGCGGGCTTTCCGCTTTCGACATCGAGATGGGCGACCTCGCGCTTTTCGATGCGCTGGTCGACGCACTCGACATTCCGACGGGCTGGCGCACGCGGCTGAAACGCCACTTCTGGCGGCCGCAATATTTCAAGGAACTCGTTCAGCGTCTCGCGGCAGATGGCGGCGCCAATGAGCGTTCCGAAGAGCAGGCAGGGCTTCTCGCCGCGCTCAACGTGCTCGATGATCAGAGCGCGAAGAGCGTCATCGCCGATGTGCTCGACCTTGCGAAGATCGCGCCGGTCGGCGGTCGCAGCATTGCGGAAATCGCCGAACGGTTCCTTGAGCGCGCGGCGGACAGGAGTACCGCGCCGCTCTCGAAGGAAGTCGCCGATCTCATCGGGACCTTCCTGTCGCTGAAGCTTGCGCCGCGCGACGCGGTGAAGAGCATTCGCGATCTGACGAAGGCTGCGGGCATTTCCATCGAGACGCCTGTGGCCGCGCTGGAACGCCGCCTCGAACTGATCGAGAAAAAGGGCGTCGATCTTTCGCGCGCCCGCTTCGGAACGGGCTTCGGACGCACGCTCGAATATTATACGGGCTTCGTTTTCGAGTTGCGCCGCAGCGGCGCGGGCGCGGAAGGCGCTGTCGCGGGCGGCGGTCGCTATGATGGACTCCTTCAGAGCCTTGGCGCGAAGACTCGTATTCCTGCCGTCGGCTGCGCCATCACCGGCGCCGATCTTTCAGGGGAGGCCGTGCGATGAGCCCGACGACGAACGACGCCTTGATCGTCGGCATTCCGTCCAAGGGGCGGTTGCAGGAAAACGCCAATGCTTTCTTCGCCAAGGCCGGATTGCCCGTGAAGCAGGCGGGCGGCGGACGCGAATATGTGGGCCGCATCGGTGGAGTGAAGGATGTCGCCGTCGCCTTTCTTTCGGCCTCCGAAATCGCGAGCCGTCTTGAAGACGGTTCGATTCACTTCGGCGTCACGGGCGAGGATCTCATCCGCGAAAATCTGGCCGACGCCGACAATTCCGTCGAACTCGTACTGCCGCTTGGTTTTGGATATGCCGATGTCGTCGTCGCCGTCCCGCAAAGCTGGATCGACGTTTCGACCATGGCCGATCTCGACGATGTGGCGCTCGCCTTTCACCGTCGCCATGGCCGCCGTCTGCGCATCGCCACCAAATATCTGAATCTCACGCGCGCCTTCTTCGCCGAACACGGTATCGCCGATTACCGGATCGTCGAAAGCGCAGGCGCGACCGAGGGCGCGCCTGCTGCGGGCACCGCGGAAGCCATCGTCGACATCACGACGACGGGCACGACGCTGGCCGCGAACAATCTGAAGATCCTCGACGATGGCGTCATGCTGAAAAGCCAGGCGAACCTCGTTGCGAGTCTGCGCGCCAATTGGGACGACAAGGCCCTTGCTGCGGCGAGCGCGGTGCTCGACCGCATCGACGCGCGTCGTTATGCCGAAAGCCATGTCATCGTGACGGCGCGTGGCGGCAACCTCGACGGGGCCACGGCCACGGCGGTCCTCAAGCGTGATTTCGGCTGTACGAGTGAAGGCGTCGAAAACTCTGTTCTATGCCCGCGCGAGAATCTGCATGCCGTCGCGACGCGGCTCCGCGAATTCGGTGCCGACACGGTCACGGTGTCGCCCGCCGAATATATATTCCGGGCAAGGAACATGCTTCTGGAGAAGCTGAAGGCGCGGATCGGAGGGTAACATGGCTGTTTGGTCCGCCGGGCAATATGTGAAGTTCGAAGACGAGCGCACACGCCCCGCCCGGGACCTTCTCGACCATGTTCCCTTGGCCGGCGCGCGTCATGTCGTCGATATCGGCTGTGGGCCGGGCAATTCGACAGAGCTTCTCGTCGCGCGCTTTCCTGATGCGAAGGTCATCGGCCTCGACAGTTCTCCCGAAATGCTGACCGCTGCGCGCAAACGCTTGCCCGATGTCGACTTCATCGAAGCCGATATTGCGGCATGGTGGCCGTCGGCGCCGGTCGACCTTCTTTATGCCAACGCCATATTCCAATGGGTGCCGGAACATGAGGCCGTTTTGGCGCGCCTGCTTGAGGGCTTGCCCCCGGGCGGCGTACTCGCTCTGCAGATGCCCGACAATCTTGGCGAGCCGACCCATCTCCTGATGGCGGAGGTGGCGCGATCGGGGCCGTGGGCGGATGCGTATCAAGGGTACGGTATCGCACGCGCATCACTGCCCGTGCCGGCACGTTACTACGATTTGCTGGAGCCTTTCGCTTCGCGCATTGACATCTGGCACACGATTTACAATCACCCACTGGCCGATGCGTCCGCCATCGTCGAATGGGTGAAGGGAACGGGGCTTCGCCCGTGGCTCGACCCGCTGAGCGAGATACAGCGGCGGGACTATCTTGCCGAATATACGCGCCGCATCGCGCGCGCCTATCCGCCGCTCCGCGACGGCAAGGTGCTGCTGCGATTCCCGCGCCTGTTCATCGTCGCGACGCGGCGCTGACTTTAGCGCTCGACCTTCAATCCGCGCTCGGCGATGAATTTCGCGCGACCCTTTTCGCCCGACTTTTCGAAGGACGGCAGCACCCTCTCGATGAGCCAGGGGAAGGCGCCCATCAGCCGCGAGGTGAGGCTGTCGCCATAGGGCACATAGGTTTCGAGCTTGCCGGTGTCGAGCGCCTTCATGCAGGCATCTGCCACTTGCGCCGCCGTGAAGACCTTGCCGACGAAGTTAAGCGGCGAACCATTATGCGTCGCTTCATAGCGCAGCATCGGTGTGTCCACGCCGCTCGGAAAGATGCCCATCACACGGACGCCATCGGCTGCAAGTTCCGAGCGCACGGAAGTCTGGAACCCACGCAGGCCGAATTTCGAAGCGGCGTAAGCCGCACTGCCGCGCAGTGCGATGATGCCGCCCATCGAGACGATGGAGAGAATGTCGCCGCTCTTTTTCGGCCGCATGACGCGGGCCGCCGCGCGCGTCAGCTGCATCGGTGCGATGAGGTTGATGAAGATATGGCGGTCGAGCTGGCTGGCCGTGAGCGCATCGACGTCGCCCGGTTCAACGAAACCCGCATTGTTGACCAGCAGTGCGAGGTCGCTGTGGTCGGCCTCTATCGCGCCGGCAAGCGCCGCGATGCCATCCTGCGTCGAGAGGTCGGCGCGGATGGTGAGGGCGGGGCGCGAAAGGCGCGCGGCCACGTCTGCCATGCGTGCTTCGTTGATATCGGCGAGGATGAGGTCGTAGCCGCGCCGGTCGAGGCGAATGGCAATCTCTTCCGCTATGGCGCCGCCGCCGCCGGTGATGAGTGCTTTCTTTCCCATCAGGCAGCTTCCTTCTTCGCGCCCACGCGCAGCTTGTCGAAACAGCCATCTGCAAGGTCCGGCCAGCCAAGCAGCTTGCGCAGACGCTTCATCTGTTTGCGATAGGAAGCGATTTCGACGTAGGTCGCGTGGCGGTCGGAACCGACGAAATGGATGCCGCCGGTGAGGTCCGGCCTGTCGGTTGCAACGAGCTTGTCGATCCCCTGGGCCTCGGCGCCACCCTTGGCACGGGCGACAATGGTGCGCGCGATGAGGTCTGCCATCTGGTCGAAGAGCTTGTAGGCACCGCCATTCGTTTCCATGAAGCCGAGCGCGTAGAGGTTCGGATTCTCGCGGCTGAAGAGGTTCATGTAGAGATCGGGACGTCCGTGTTTCCAGTTGAAATTCTTTGCATCGAGATAGGGCACCTTCCAGCTATAGCCCGTGGCGCAGAGGACGAGGTCGATCTCTTCGGACGTTCCATCCTTGAAATGCACGGTCTTTCCGTCGAACCGCGCGATATCGGGCTTCGCCTTGATGTCGCCATGCGCGAGAAAATGCAGGAGCTGCGTGTTGAGGATCGGATGGGTTTCGAAGATGCGGTGATCCGGCTTTTGCAGTCCAAGCCGCGTCAGGTCGCCATTGAGGACGCGCAGCACCGCGCCGAAGACGCGCTGTTCGAGCCACATGGGCAATTGCGGGCCCGAGGCCGCGAAAGCGTCAGCCGGTATGCCGAAGAGATGCTTCGGAATGAAGTGATAGCCGCGCCGCATGCTGATGAACGCCTTGTCCGCGCTTTGCGCTGCGTCGCAGGCGATGTCGCAACCGGAATTGCCTGCGCCGATGACGAGAACGCGCTTGCCTTTGAACTCATCCATCGAGCGGTAGCTCTGCGCGTGGCGCATCTCGCCCGTATAGGTGCCGGGATAGGTCGGCAGGGACGCGTGCCAGTTGGTGCCGTTGGCGCAGACGAGCGAGGCGTAATGCTTCGTCTCGCCGGTCGAAAGCGTGACGCGCCAGCCGCCATTTTCGGGCGTCGCTTCCTTTACCTCGGTGCTGAAGCGGATATGCGGGCGCAGCCCATATTCATCCGCGAAGGCATGCATATAGGCGAGGATCTGTCTGTTCGATGGATAGTCCGGATAGTCCTCCGGCATGTCGAAGTCGTGGTAATGCGACTGCGTTTTCGACGAGATGAAATGCGCGGAGTCGTAGACGGGCGAGCCGGGATTCGCTTGGTCCCAGAGGCCGCCGACATCGGAATGACGCTCATAGACATCGAAGGGAATTCCCCGCGCGAGAAAACTCCGCGCAAGCGCAAGCCCCGCCGGGCCGCCGCCCACCACACAAACCCGTCCGATCGCCGTCATGACTTGCCCCTTGCATAATGTGAGGAATCCTCATATTTTGAAAATGATAATCCCTCACATTTCGGTGAAGCAAGAGGAATCGTAGAAAAATGTCGGGAAGCGCCGTCATTCGCAGAAAGCCGACGCAGGAACGGGCGAAGGAACGCGTTGAGCGCATTCTTGCCGCCGCTTCCGAACTGATCGCTGAAACAGGCAGCGATGCCGTGCGCATGAGCGAGATCGCGGCACGGGCGGGTGTGCCCATCGGTTCGCTCTATCAGTATTTCCCGGACAAGCCCGCCATATTGCGCGTGCTCGCGCAGCGCGTCATGGAACGGGTGCGCGAGGGACTGATCGCGAGCCTCACGGGGCTCGACTCCGCGCAGGAGGCGATCATTCGTGTCGATGGATTGATGGAGGGCTATTACCAGCTCTTTCTCACCGAGCCCGACGTGCGCGACATCTGGTCGGCGACGCAATCGGACAAGGCGTTGCAGGCGCTCGATGTTGAAGACAGCCGCGAGAATGCGCGCGTCTTCTTCGCATCGCTGAAGCATCTGGTGCCGAAACGCGATCATCAGCGCTTCGAGGCGGCGTCCTTCCTGCTGATGCAACTCGCGGGCGCGGCGGTGCGCCTCGCCATTGCGGTTGACCGCAAGGAAGGCGACCGCCTGATGAAGGAGTATCGCGCCATGACGCGGCGCGAACTCGAAAACCTGCTCGGCGGTTGATCGGCCCTCGCGCCGCAAGGGCCGATCATTTCGTGCATCAGAGCCCCGGAACGGGGAAGCGCGACGTCAGCGCCCTTGTCCGGTTGGCGAGCGTCGATTCTGCAATGACATCGCCATCGGCGGCCAGCGTCTCCGCGATGATTGCCCCGATCTCATCCATCTCCGCCGGCCCCATGCCACGCGCCGTTGCGGCCGGCGTGCCAAGGCGGAGGCCGGAGGGGCGCATGGGCGGCAGCGGATCGTCGGGGATCACCTGTTTGTTGGTGGTGAGGCCCACGCGGTCGAGCGCTTCCTGTGCCTTAGCGCCGTCGAGGCCGAAGCTCGCCATTGTGTCGATCACCATCAGGTGATTGTCGGTACCTCCGGTGACGAGCTTCACCTGCCGCGCCGTCAGCGCTGCGGCTAGCGCCTTCGCATTGGCGAGCACCGCTTCGGCATAGGCGCGAAAGGCGGGCATGGCGGCGAGGCGGAATGTCGTCGCCGCCGCCGCGACCTGGTTCATGTGTGGACCACCCTGAAGGCCGGGAAAGACCGAGGCGTCGATCTTCTTTGCGAATTTCTCCTTGCAAAGGATCAGGCCGCCACGTGGACCCCGCAGCGACTTGTGCGTCGTCGTGGTCATCACGTCAAAACCCGCATCGAGCGGATTGCGCATGACATTGGCCGCGATGAGCCCGCCGATATGGCTCACATCCGCCATGGTCAACGCATCCACTTCGTCGGCCACGCGCTTGAAGTCAGCATAATCGTAATCGCGCGGATAGGAGGAATAGCCGCAAACGACGAGCTTCGGCTTCGTCTCGCGGGCAATTCTCGTGAGGTCATCGAAGTCGATGGCGCCGTTCGCCGGGTTCGTCTTGTAGCGGACGAAATTGAAAAGCCGACCCATATGGCTTACCGGCGCGCCATGTGTCAGGTGTCCACCATGGCTGAGATCCATGGCGAGGATCGTCTCGCCGGGTTCAAGCAGGCCGAGATAGACGGCCTGATTCATCGGCGAGCCGGAAAGCGGCTGAACATTGGCGTGTTCCGCGCGGAAAAGCGCCTTGGCGCGGTCGCGGGCCAGCGTTTCGATGCGGTCAGTATATTCCTGCCCGCCGTAATAGCGGCGCCCCGGATAGCCCTCGGAATATTTATTGGTGAAGGCGGAGCCCAGAAGCGTCAGCACTTCAGGGAAGGCATAGTTTTCAGAGGGGATGAGTTCGAGGCCCGCGCGCTGGCGCGCCTCTTCGCCCTTGAGCGCGAGATAGACATCCGCGTCCGACTGGGCAAGCCGGCTCCTATCCGTCGAGTTGCTCATGATCTTTCCTTTCGACAGCCAAAAAACAAAACGCCCGGCCAGCATTTTCGTTGCTGCCCAGGCGATCGGCTGTAGATCGGTCTCCGCGCTCCCCGATGGTTGCCCATCTCATATCGCCAGTCGCGCGGAGGATATGTGCGACCGAGGTCACGGAAAATTTAAGGTGGCAGGGCGCTCGCGTCAAATAAACTGTCCGAAGGCAGGGATTCGGGGAGCGATCATGTTGAAGAACTGGAAGATCTGGGTTGTCGTGCTGGTGGCCTTCGGCATCGGCCAGCTCGATCCCATAGGTGAGGTTTATTGGAAGCTCGCCGAATGGAAGCTTCCCCAGATCAAGGCGGAGAGCCTTTCAAAGCCGTCACCATTTGAGGGCATTCCGCATGAAAAATGGATCGGCGAAAGCGAGCATGCCTTCGCGGTGAACGACATTCATCCTGTCGCTCCGGTCCACTTCCTCGTCATTCCGAAGCACCGCTACACCTCCATCCTCGAGACGCCACCTGAGGTCGTGAGCGAGATGGTGCAGCTCGGGCTGAAGCTCGCGCGGGAGCGCGGCATTACCGACAGCGGCTTCCGCATCGTCATCAACACGAATCCGCAAGGCAGTCAGACCGTCTACCACCTGCACATGCATTTCATCGGCGGACGGCAGATGCGCGACAAGGGTTAGGGCAGGCCCAGCACGCGCTTGGCCAGAATGTTCTTCTGAATTTCGTTCGAGCCGCCATAGATCGACTGCGCGCGGGCGCCGAGATAGCGGGCGACGGCGGGCGCGGCACTGGAGGGCAGGGGCGTATTGTCGGTCCAGAGCGGCGCCGTCGAATCCGGGAAGGTCGGCATGGCATAGGGGCCGAAGGCTTCCATGCCGAGCTCCGTAATGTCCTGCGCGAGTTCGGTCGCGATCACCTTGAGGATCGAGGATTCATTCCCCGGCGCGCCGCCTTCCGAGACGGTCGCGAGCGTGCGGAGCACGGTGAGTTCCAGCGCATCGAGGCGCGCTTCAAGCTCGGCGAGTTTGACGCGGAAAGCCGGATCGTCGATGAGGCGCGTCGCCCCGGTGTCCGTCTGTTCCGCCGTGGTGCGAATGTCTTCGAGCTGCTTCCGCTTTCCCGCGACATGGGCGTAGGAGGTGCGCTCATGGCCGAGGAGATAGTTGGCATAGGTCCAGCCCTTGCCCTCCTCGCCGATGCGGTTCTCGATGGGCACGCGGACATTCTCGAAGGTGACGCTGTTCAGCGAATGCTTGCCATCGATCGTGATGATCGGGCGGACCGTGATCCCCGGCGTCTTCATGTCGATGCAGAGAAACGTGATACCTTCCTGCTTCTTGCCGGAATTGTCGCTGCGCAGCAGGCAGAATATCCAGTCCGCGTGTTGCGCGAGGCTCGTCCAGATCTTCGTGCCGTTGACGACATATTCATCGCCCTCGCGCACAGCCGCACATTGCAGCGAGGCGAGGTCGGAGCCGGAGCCCGGTTCTGAATAGCCCTGCGCCCAGAAGGTGGTGCTGTCGAGAATGCCCGGCAGCCAGCGCTTTTTCTGCTCGTCCGTGCCGAAGGTGTAGATCACCGGTCCGACATAGAGGAGGCCCATCGGCACGACATTGAGCGCGCCGGCGCGTTCCAGTTCCTCATCGAAGATGTATTTCTGGTTGGCAGTCCAGCCCGTGCCGCCATCGGCCTTGGGCCAGTTGACGGCGAGCCAGCCTTTCGCGGCCAGTGCGCGTTCGGAGGTCTGGTAATCCGCCTTCGAGGGCGAGTGCCCGCGCGCCATCTTCTCCACGATCTCGCGCGGATATTCATGCTCGAAGAAGTCCCGCACCTTCATGCGGAAGTCCTCGTCTGCCTTGGAAAAAGAAAAGTCCATTGTCCCGTCCCCGTCGAATTTCTTGTTGGGACGAGACTAACGGTTTGCGGCCCGCTGCCACACTCAAATTGGCGTGAGAGCCAAGCAAAAGGGCCGGTGTTTCCACCGGCCCTTCGCATTCCGTAGCGTCTGAGCGCTGGACTTAGAAGTCCATGCCGCCCATGCCGCCCATACCACCCATGCCGCCGGGCATGGCGGGGGCGCCGCCGTCCTTCTTCGGGGCTTCGGCGATCATGGCTTCCGTCGTGATGAGGAGGCCGGCGACCGAGGCCGCGTCCTGAAGCGCCGTGCGCACGACCTTGGTCGGGTCGATGATGCCGGCGGCGACGAGGTCGACATACTCTTCGTTCTGCGCGTCGAAGCCGAAATTGGCGACCTTCGACTCGAGGACCTTCTGCACGACGATCGAGCCTTCAACACCGGCGTTCTCGACGATCTGACGGATCGGAGCTTCGAGAGCCTTGCGAACGATGTTGATACCGGCCTGAATGTCCGGGTTGTCGCTCGTGAGCTTGAAGACGGCCTTGGTGGCCATCAGGAGAGCCGTGCCGCCGCCGGGGACGATGCCCTCTTCGACAGCCGCGCGGGTCGCATTGAGCGCGTCGTCGACGCGGTCCTTGCGCTCCTTCACTTCGACTTCCGTCGCGCCGCCGACCTTGATCACCGCAACGCCACCCGCGAGCTTCGCGAGACGTTCCTGCAGCTTCTCCTTGTCGTAGTCCGACGTCGTCTCTTCGATCTGACGTTTGATCTGCGAGACGCGGCCTTCGATGTCCTTCTTCTTGCCGACGCCATCGATGATCGTCGTGTCGTCCTTCGTGATGCGGACGCGCTTGGCCTTGCCGAGCATGTCGGGCGTCACGTTCTCGAGCTTGATGCCCAGTTCTTCGGAGATGACCTGGCCGCCCGTGAGGACTGCGATGTCCTCGAGCATGGCCTTGCGGCGGTCACCGAAGCCCGGCGCCTTCACGGCGGCAACCTTGAGGCCGCCACGGAGCTTGTTGACGACGAGCGTGGCCAGAGCCTCGCCTTCGATGTCTTCCGCGATGATGAGCAGCGGACGGCCCGACTGCACGACGGCTTCCAGGATCGGGAGCAGCGGCTGAAGGTTCGTCAGCTTCTTCTCGTGGAGAAGGATCAGCGGCTCGTCCAGTTCCGTCACCATCTTGTCGGCGTTGGTGATGAAATAGGGCGAAAGGTAGCCGCGGTCGAACTGCATGCCTTCGACGACTTCGAGCTCGCTGTCGAGCGACTTGGCTTCTTCAACCGTGATGACGCCTTCGTTGCCGACCCTGGCCATCGCTTCGGCGATCATCTTGCCGATTTCAGCTTCGCCATTGGCCGAGATCGTTCCGACCTGGGCGATCTCGTCGTTCGACTTCACCTTCTTCGAACGCTTCGAAATGTCTTCGCGCGCCGTGGCGACGGCGAGGTCGATGCCGCGCTTCAGGTCCATCGGGTTGAGACCGGCGGCAACCGCCTTCGCGCCTTCGCGAACGATCGCCTGCGTCAGAACCGTCGCCGTGGTGGTGCCGTCGCCGGCCGTGTCGTTCGTCTTCGAAGCGACTTCCTTCACCATCTGGGCGCCCATGTTCTCGAACTTGTCTTCAAGTTCGATTTCCTTGGCGACCGTGACGCCGTCCTTCGTGATGCGCGGAGCGCCGAAGGCCTTGTCGATCACGACGTTGCGGCCCTTCGGACCGAGCGTGACCTTTACCGCATCGGCGAGAATGTCGACGCCGCGGAGCATGCGCTCGCGGGCCGAACGGCCGAATTTGACTTCCTTAGCCATGTTTTGCTTCCTCTAGAATTCTGTGCAGGTTCGGATGCGGGACATGAAAAATGCCCGCGAACCGTTCACCGGTTTCACGAGCCTTAGGCCTTCTTCTTGGCGCCTTCGACGATGCCGAGAATGTCGGACTCTTTCATGATCAGCAGATCCTGGCCGTCAATCTTGACTTCCGTGCCGGACCACTTGCCGAAGATCACCCGGTCGCCGACCTTGACGTCGAGCGCCACGACCTTGCCGTCTTCGCCACGGGCGCCGGGGCCTACGGCGAGAATCTCGCCCTGCGAGGGCTTTTCCTGGGCCGTCTCGGGGATGATGATGCCGCCGGCGGTCTTCGTATCTTCCTCGACGCGCTTGACGACAACGCGGTCATGCAGAGGACGGAATTTCATCTCTGTCTTCTCCTGTTTCGGAACCGCGGTTTCCGCGGGAAACTTTAGGGATTATGGATTGTTAGCACTCACCCTCAGGGAGTGCTAACAGCCCGACAGAGAGATAGTGGCGCCCCTCCATGGAGTCAAGGCGCGCCACAAAAGCTTCTTGTTTTCAAAGGTTAACGTGTGCGTCAGGCTGATTTCCTGAGGCCCCGGAGGCCGAGCCGGACGATCCGGGCGAGCCGGTCATGAAACTCCGCCTCGTCCCGGGCCCCGCTTTCGGCCCCATAGGCGGCGGCGATCAGCGTGTCGGCGGCGCTTTCGATAGTGAATCCGGCCGATTTCGCGTCCAGTTCGCCCCGGCGGATGCCGTCCCGGAGAACCTTGGCAATGGCGGCCCGGAAGTCCCGGTCGACCGATTCGAAGATCGTGGCAGGGAGCCGCGCCCTGGAATCGATGAGTTCCGCCGCATGGGGGCTTGAAAGCACCCACCGATAGAGGAAGCCCAGCTTGGCGTCGAAAAGGGCGAGAATCTTCGGCTCGGCGTCGAGGTCGCGGGCGGTCGCAGCCTTCAGATTGGCCTCGATGAGTTCCGCAAGCCGCCGGGCCAGCGCCTCGAACAGCTCGTCCTTGCTTTTGAAATAGAGATAGAGCGTACCCTTGGCGACATTCGCGGCCCGCGCGATGTCTTCCATCGAGGTGCGGCGGAAGCCGTAATTGCGGAAGAGGTCGAGCGCGGCGTCGAGGATCAGCGCGTGCTTGTCCGCGCCCCCCGCCTTTACGCCTGAATCTTCCTTCACCCGTGCTGCCATGTCTGCATGCGGACGGCGCCGCTGACCCTTTGACTAATCCCGTTCAATTATTCGCATATAGAAGTCTGACGCGCAAAGTCATGGGGCGTGCCGTCGCAGGCGCTTTGCCGGCAAGTTGCGGTTTGGACTGGCGCCGCTAGGATGGCGCCTCATCAAAGGTCGGGGAGAGCAGCATGGCGGGCCGTTTCGTCAACGAGGCGCTGATTGGAAAGCCGGGTTCGAGGGCGAAGCTTCAGACGCCGGCGCTGGTACTCGATCTCGATGCCTTCGAGCGCAATGTGGCCGCCATGGCAGAGCATTGCGCGCGCAGCGGCATCAAGCTCCGTCCTCATGCGAAGACGCACAAGAGCGCTACAATCGCGAAAGCGCAGATCGCCGCGGGTGCCGTCGGCCAATGCTGCGCCAAGCTTGGTGAGGCGGAGGCGATGGGCGAGGGCGGCATCGAAAGCCTGCTCATCACCTCACCCGTGGTTACCGAAGGCGCGATTGCGCGGCTGATGGCGCTCAATGCGCGCATCTCCGATCTCATGGTCGCGGTCGACAATCCGCAGAACGCGGAGGCGCTGGCCGGTGCCGCGAAGGCGGCGGGCAAGAAGCTCAAGGTTCTCGTCGATCTCGATCCGGGTCTTCATCGCACGGGTATCGCGCCGGGCGAGCCTGTTCTTGCGCTGGCGAAACAGATTCATGCCTCTGATTGGCTCGATCTTCGCGGGCTCCAATGCTATGCAGGCCACGTCATGCATATCGAGGGTTTCGCCGAGCGGCGCGAAAAGTCGCTCGCCGCGATGAAGCTTCTCGGCGAAACGCGCGATGCCTTCCGAGCAGCGGGGCTTCCCACGGACATCGTTTCGGGTGGCGGCACGGGAAGCTTCAATATCGACCCGGAAGCGAAGGTGCTGACGGAGCTGCAGGGCGGCTCCTATGTTTTCATGGACAAGCAATATAACGACGTCCATGTCGGCAATGGCGCGCCGATTCCCTTCGAGACATCGCTCTTTGTGCAGATGAGCGTCGTCTCGAACAATACGAAGAACCTCGCCACCACCGATGCGGGCTTCAAGGCCTTCTCGACCGATGCGGAAGCGCCGGTGCTTCTCTCCGGCGCGCCGGAGGGCTCGGCCTATTTCTTCTTCGGTGACGAGCAAGGTGGCATTGCGCTACCGCAGGGGGCGTCGCTGCCGCTCGGTACGGCGCTCACCGCGATCACGCCGCATTGCGACCCGACGGTCAATCTCTATGACTGCTATCACGTCGTGCGCGGCGACACGCTGGTCGATATCTGGCCGATAGAAGCGCGGGGCAAGAGCGCCTGAGCGCTCTTGCCTGATTGCTCTCTGTTATTTCGCGCCTGCGCGCTGGGCGTATTTCCATGCCTCCAGCGCGAGGGGACGGACGTTCTGTGACATCTGCTTGGCGTGTTCGCTCGACGCCGTGCCGTCGCGCACGCGGCCCGCGATGCCCTGCAGAATGCCCGCAAGACGGAAGAAGTTATAGGCGAAGTAGAAGTCGAGATTGTCGATGCCGGAGCGGTTGGTACGATCGCAATACATCTTGATGTATTCGTCGAGCGTCGGGATGCCGAGGCTCTTGAGGTCGGCAGTCGCGATCGAGCCCGTGCCGCCGCCCGTGCCCTGGCCCGGCATTACCCATTGCATGCAGCTATAGGTGAAGTCGCCGAGCGGGTGGCCGAGGGTCGAAAGCTCCCAGTCGAGCACGGCGATGACCTTCGGCTCGGTCGGATGCAGGATCGTATTGTCGAGCCGGTAGTCGCCATGAACGATGGAGGTCGAGTCATCCGTCGGCACGTTCTCCGGCAGCCACTCCATCAGCTTGTTCATCTCGGTGATGGTTTCGGTTTCCGAGGCGACATATTGCTTCGACCAGCGCGAAATCTGGCGAATGAAATAATTGCCGGGCTTGCCGAAATCGCCAAGGCCGATGGCCTCGTAATCGACCGTGTGGAGGCGCGCCATGGTCTCGTTGAGCGAGTCGTAGATCTTCCAGCGCGTCGCGGGATCCTGTCCCGGCAGCAGCGGCTCCCAGAGCACGCGGCCTTCCACCATGTCCATGATGTAAAAGGCCGTGCCGATGACACCGTCATCCTCGCATAGACAATAGGTGCGCGGCGCGGGAAAGCCGACGCCATGAAGCGCCGTGATGACCTTGTATTCACGGTCAACCGCATGGGCGGAGGGAAGAAGCTTCCCCGGCGGCTTGCGGCGCAGGACGTATTTGCGGTTCGGCGTCACGAGCTGATAGGTCGGGTTCGACTGACCGCCCTTGAACTGACGCACTTCGAGCGGGCCGGTAAAGCCCTCGACATGCTCGCGCATATAAGCTTCGAGCCTGGCGGCGTCGAAGCGATGCGACTCGACCACATCCTTCGTGCCGGAAAACTGGTCCTGCCGGCTTGCCTCAGTCGGTGTCCCGTTGCTCATGGCTTTGCTCTCCCGATTTGTTCTTATTTGTGTGCGGATGATAATGCTGGATTGTCGTCACAGCGCCTGGCGTTCGCGTTCGATCGCGCGCCAGCCTATGTCGCGGCGGCAGAAGCCCTCCGGCCAGTCGATAAGATCGGCGGCGCGATAGGCTGTCGCCTGCGCCTCGGAAACCGTTTTGCCCGTGGCCGTCACGTTGAGCACGCGGCCGCCCGTGGCGAGAATGCGCGCGCCATCGGCGCGTGTTCCGGCATGGAAGACCTGCACATTCTCCACCGCGCCGGCCTTGTCGAGCCCCTTGATCTCCGTGTCCTTCACATAGTCGCCCGGATAGCCATTCGCGGCCATGACGACGGTCAGCGCCACCTCGTCCTTCCATTCGAGCGCGATCTTGTCGAGCGTGCCGTCATGGGTTGCGATCAGCGCCGGCAGGAGATCGGATTTGAGCCGCGTCATGAGAACCTGCGTCTCGGGATCGCCGAAGCGCGTATTGTATTCGATGAGCTGCGGGCCCTTTTTCGTGATCATGAGCCCGGCAAAGAAGACGCCCTTGAACGGCGTGCCGCGCCTTTGCATGGCGGCGGCGGTCGGCTCGATGATTTCGCGCATCACCCGCGCGATGAGATCGGGCGTGAGGACGGGTGCGGGCGAATAGGCGCCCATGCCGCCTGTGTTCGGGCCCTTGTCGCCGTCGAAGACGCGCTTATGGTCCTGCGCGGTTGCAAGCGCCATCACGGTTTTTCCGTCGCAAAAGGCGAAGAAGCTCGCTTCCTCGCCATCGAGGAATTCCTCGACCACGACTTCCGCGCCCGCTGCGCCGAAGCGCCCGCTGAAAATCTCGTCGATGGCCGCGTCCGCCTGTTCCACCGTTTCGGCAACCGTCACGCCCTTGCCCGCTGCAAGCCCGTCCGCCTTGACGACGATGGGCGCGCCATTGGCCTTCACGAAGGCTTTCGCGTCTGCGGTGTTGGCGAAGCGGCCATAGGCGGCGGTCGGAATGTGGAACTCGGCGCAGAGGTCCTTGGTGAAGCCCTTGGAGCCTTCGAGCCGGGCGGCGGCCGCGCTTGGCCCGAAGGACTTGATGCCTTCACGGTCCAGCCGGTCGACGAGGCCGTTCACCAGCGGGTCTTCCGGACCGATCATGACGAAGCCGATGTCCTTCTCGCGGCAGAAGGCGACGATGGCGTCAAAATCGAGCGGCTTCAGGGGCACGCATTCGGCGACTTTGGCGATGCCGCCATTGCCCGGCGCGCAGTAAAGCCGGCTCAGGAGCGGGCTCGATGCGAGCTTCCAGCAGAGAGCATGTTCCCGGCCGCCTGAGCCGATGACGAGTACGTTCATGCCGTGAAAGCTTCCCTGATTTCGTGAGCGGGGCCGCGACCTTAAGGTTACGGCCGGAAAGGTTTTCCTTGTAACATGGGGGCCGATTCAGGCAAGTCCGCGCCTCTTTATTAACCATATCCCGCCCGGAGTCCGATGACCGAACCAGTGTCAGGCAGGCGCAAATCCGCCGCTTCCGCCTCGGGCGAAGCGGGCGGCAACGCCCATGAATTCTCGGTCAGCGAGCTTTCCTTCGCGCTGAAGCGGACGGTCGAGGAGACGTTCGGCCATGTGCGCGTGCGCGGCGAGATTACGGGCTTTCGGGGCGTCCACTCCTCCGGTCATTCCTATTTCGCTCTGAAGGACGAGAGCGCCCGGCTCGAGGCCGTGATCTGGAAGGGCGTCTATTCCAAGCTCCGCTTCAAGCCCGCCGAAGGGCTCGAAGTGATCGCGACGGGCAAGCTCACCACTTATCCCGGCAGTTCGAAATATCAGATCGTGATCGAGCAGCTGGAGCCCGCTGGCGTCGGCGCGTTGATGGCGCTTCTCGAAGAACGGCGCAAGAAGCTCGCAGCGGAAGGTCTCTTCGCGGCGGAACGCAAGAAGAAGCTGCCGTATATTCCGGATGTCATCGGCGTCATCACGAGCCCGACCGGCGCGGTCATTCGCGATATTCTGCATCGGTTGGCCGATCGTTTTCCGCGCCATGTCATCGTCTGGCCTGTGCGCGTGCAGGGCGAAACGGCGGCGGCGGAAGTCGCGGCGGCTATTGAGGGTTTCAACAGGCTCAAGCCTGGCGGGAAAATTCCAAGGCCCGATCTTCTCATCGTTGCGCGTGGCGGTGGTTCCATTGAAGACCTCTGGGGCTTCAACGAGGAAGTCGTCGTGCGCGCCGCTGCCGCAAGCGACATTCCGCTCATCGCGGCGGTCGGTCACGAAACCGATGTGACGCTTATCGACTACGCCGCCGACAAGCGCGCGCCGACGCCGACGGCGGCCGCCGAAATGGCCGTGCCCGTGCGCGCCGATTGCCTTGCCAATGTGCTCGATCTCGAACGGCGGCTTCTCCGCGCGGAAACGCGGCTCGTCGAAAATTCACGTGCGCAGTTGAAAGGCCTCGCGCGCGGCCTGCCGCGACTGCAGGATCTGATCGCGCTGCCGCGCCAGCGTTTCGACCATATCGGCGAACGGCTCGGCCTCGCGTTGAGGCGCGCCGCCGAGACCAAGCGCGCCCGGCTCAGCCGCATCGAAGGCAAGCTCTCGACGCAGTTCATTCGCTTCAAGATCGCGGATGGAAAGAAGCGTCTCGATCAATATAACAAGCGGGCAGTCGCGGCGGAGCGGCGGCATCTCGCCGATCTCGCGCGCCGCCTCGACGGCACGGGCAAGCTACTCCAATCCTATTCTTATCAGGGCGTTCTGGAGCGCGGCTTTGCGGTCGTGCGAGGGGCGGACGGCAAACCTGTCCGCGCATCGGCGGGCCTCAAGCCTGGTATGGGCCTCGCCATCGAATTCGCGCATGAGGACCACATCGGCGTCGTGGTCAGCGGCGTGGATGCGCCGAAGCCGGCGGCGCGTAAAAAAGAAGGTGGTGGTTCACAGGGAAGCCTTCTCTAGCGCCTTTGAAGTTCTGGCGGCAGCCGGTTAGAATGCGGCCATGAACAGGATCGATAATACGGGCAATGGCGGAGAGGCCGAAATCGTCTATGGCGATGGCGAGTTTCACGTCGTGCGTCCCGGCGCCTATGTGACCTGCGCGGTCACGGGCCACCGCATTCTTCTCGACGATCTGCGCTACTGGAGTGTTGATCTCCAGGAGGCATATGAAAGTCCCGAAGCCTCGCTGGAACGTCATCAGCAGAAATATCCCTCGTTATTTCCGCGCAAATGAGCCGCTTCGCTGCGCTTTTTCTTCTGGGCGCGGTGGCGTTTGCCGGCCTTCCGGCACGCGCGGAAACCGCGCTCACGGGCGCGGTGGAGCAGGGTTCGCTTGTCGTCGTGCGGACGGAGCCCGGCGCGAAGGTCGCGCTCGATGGGGAAAAACTGCCTGTGTCGCCGGACGGGGTTTTCGCCATCGGTTTTGACCGCGATCATGGGCCAACATCGAAGCTCGTCGTGACGCTGCCTGACGGAAGGGTCGAGACGAAGACCCTCGCCGTCGCGCCGCGCGCCTGGCAGATCCAGCGCATCGAGAAGATCGCGCCCGCGCTCGTCAATCCGCCGCCGGAGGCGCTGGCGAGAATCAAGCGCGAGGTCGCGATGAAGGCCGCAGCCCGCCCGAACGATACGCCGCAGGAGTGGTTCGCCGGGCGTTTCATCTGGCCCGCGAAGGGTGTTATTTCAGGCGTCTTCGGGAGCCAGCGCTTCTACAACGGCGAGCCGAAAAATCCGCATTACGGCGTCGATGTCGCCGCACCTGTCGGCGCTGCCGTCGTCGCGCCTGCCGCCGGCATCGTGCGGCTGGCAGAGCCCGACATGTATTTCGAAGGCGGGCTCGTCTTCATTGACCACGGGCAGGGCGTCTTCAGCATCATGATGCATATGTCACGCATCGATGTGAAAGCGGGGCAGCGCGTAGGTCAGGGCGATCCGATCGGCGCCGTCGGCCAGACGGGTCGCGCGACCGGCCCGCATCTGCACTGGGCCATGGTCTGGCGCGAGGCGCATATCGATCCGTCGCTGCTGGTGCCGGGCGTTTCGGCGGCGGGCGCCATATCCGGCGCGGCTGTCGGCGGCGACTGATCGTCGCTCAATCTTTCCAGCGATTGTGCAGCCAGAACCATCCTTCGGGATGTTCGCGGATGCGCGCTTCGAGGAAGTCGTTCAGCAATTGCGTCACACGGAGGATTTCGCCCGTCGGCTCCGCATTGTCGTCGATGGCGACAGGCTCATGGACCGTGACGCGGAAATGTGCCCCCTTGGTGCGAACAATTGATGCCGGGACCAGCGCGGCCTTGTAACGCAGCGCCAGCACTGCGGGAGTCGGCGTCGTCATGGCGGGAAGGCCGAAGAGCTTCGCCTCGATGCCTTCGGTCAGTCGCTGATCGATCAGCATGGCGACAAAGCGCTTGTCGCGTATGGCCTGGATCAGCAGGCGAGCGCCCTTGGGGCCCTTCGCGATCTGCTCGGGGACGATCAGCTCGCGCCGCATCGTCACCATCCAGTCGTTCACATAAGGGTTGTTCGCCGCGCGATAGACACCACCGCCGTCGAGCCCTTCGAGCCGCATGGCAAGCGGCATGAGTTCCCAATTGGCGAAATGCCCCGATATCAGAATGCCGCCCTTGCCGGTTGCGGCATAGGCGAGCAGGGCCTCAACGCCGACGACTTCGATACGGCTGCGCTCCTCCGGCTGGCTGAACTTGTCGAGATGGGCATATTCGAAGGCGGTGCGGCCGAGATTGTCCCACATGCCGATAACGATGCGCTCGACCTCTTCAGTCGAGAGTTCGGGCATGGCGCGCCGGATATTGCCTCGTGCGCGCCGTGTGATGCCGAGTTTCGGACCCAGATTGCGGCCGAGCCAGCCGCCCAGTGCCGAAGAGCGGTCGAGACCCAGCACGCGGCAGAAGGCGAGCATCGCCTTCAGTAGCGCTATTTCCGCGAGGTACTGGATTTTCTTCGCAAACATCTGGTTCGGGTGCCTTGCTCTTTCGCCGCAGCTTATATCAGCCGAGCCGCGCCTCTGGCGAGCCTGATGCCTCAGCCTGCCTCATTCCTCAGACCGTCTGCGCCGCGCGCTTGGCCGCGCGATTGCGGGCGAGCTTGATCTGATCCTGAAGCAGCCGCTCGAAGCTCGCGAAATCGTCGATCAGGGCGCGGACCGAGATGGTTTTTGCGGCGTCGCGGAGCTGGGCGCGGGCGCTTCCCGCAGGCGCGTCGCGAAGCCGCGCCAGATCCTTCTCCGTGGTAACGAGCGTCGCGTTGAGGTCACGGGCGCGGACGAGAAGGTTAAGCGCCTCGCGCTCGGTGAAGGCGTGATGGTCGGGGAAATCCTCGGTGGCAAGGATATCGGCATGGAGCTCGCGGAGCGTCGCGTAGAATTTTTCAGGCCGTCCGATGCCGGCAAAGGCGAGCACGGGCAGCCCGTCGAGTTCCGGTGCGGGCGCGGCGCGCAATATGGCGCGGAAGGCCGGGATGGCGCGGGCGCGGGCGCGGGCCGCGAGCCTGTCCGCGGCGTGGCCGCGACCGATGATGATGACGGCGCCGACGCGCGAAAGCGCATCGTCCATCCGTTCGCGCAACGGCCCGGCGGGAATGAGCCGACCGTTGCCGAGCCCCGCCGCTGCATCGATCACGAGGATGGAGAAATCCTTTTCGAGCGTTGGATTCTGGAGCCCGTCATCCATCATGATGAGCGACGCGCCGTCGCGAACAGCGGCGGCCGCACCTTCCGCGCGGTCGGCGGAAACCCAGGTCGGCGCAATGGCGGCGAGAAGCAGCGGCTCGTCGCCCACCTTCTCCGCGCTGTGTTTGCCGGGGTCGACGCGGAGCGGCCCCTTTTCGGAGCCGCCATAGCCGCGCGACAGGAAGTGCAGCTTTTCGCCCTGTCCGACGAGGCGGCCGGCGAGCGTCAGCGCCAGCGGCGTTTTGCCGGTGCCGCCCACCGTCATGTTGCCGATGCAGATGACGGGCACAGCCGCGCGTTCGTGCGTGGCGAAGCGTTTGCGCATGCGCCCGGCAAATCCGTAAAGGAAGGCAGCCGGTGCGAGAAGGCGCGGGACGATGCGGACTTCGCCCGCGCGCGGGGCCTGCCAGAAGCGCGGTTCACGCATGGTGGCCTCCCGGCGTCTTCATCAGCGACAGCAGCGCCGTCGCCGTCCGGTCGGTTGCTCCGCTCGATGTGCTGGCAATCGCTTCGGCCGCATCGCTGCGGCGCTTGCGCTCCATGCCATCGTCGAGAAGGCGCGCGACCGCATTCGCAAGCGATGCCGCATCGTCGATGCGGATCATCGCGTCTGCCTTTTCGAAGCTCGCATAGCTCTCGGCGAAGTTGAAATCGCTCGGCCCCGCGATCAGCGCCGCATGAAGCCTTGCCGGCTCGAAGGGATTGTGGCCGCCTGTGCTCGTCAGTGTGCCGCCGATAAAGGCGATGTCGGCGAGGCGATAGAAGATGCCGAGTTCGCCCAGCGTATCGGCGAGATAGATATCGGTCGCCGGGGTGATCGCTTCGCCGAGCGAACGCTGGGCGACGGCGAGGCCGCGTTTTTTCAGCTCCGCCGCGATCGCTGCGCCTCGCGCAGGGTGGCGCGGCACGATCAGCGTGAGAAGACCGGGATGGGTGGGAGCAAGCGCAAGATGGGCGTCGGCCGCGACCAGCTCCTCGCCTTCATGGGTATTGGTTGCGATCCATACGGGCCGCCCGCCGATGGCATCGCGTAGCGTCGCAAGCTTTGCCTCGTCGGCGGTGAGCGGCGCCGCGTCGTGTTTCAGATTGCCGGGCGTGCCGACGGCATGGGCGCCGAGCCCTTCGAGGCGCCGCGCACTCGCTTCGTCCTGCGCGAGGAGCAGCGAGAAGCGGCCGAGTAGATTGGCGATAAAGCGCGGGAAGCGTTGCCAGCCTTCGAACGAACGTTGCGTGATGCGGGCGTTGACGAGCGCGAGCGGAATGCCGCGCTCATGGGCCGAGACGATCAGGTTCGGCCAGAATTCGGATTCGACCCAGACCGCGAGATCGGGTTTCCAGTAATCGAGAAAACGTGCGGTGTAGTCAGGGTGATCGAGCGCCGCGAATTGATGGATTGCACCTTCGGGCAGGCGCTCCTCCATGAGATGCGCGGAGGTGACGGTGCCTGTGGTGATGAGAACATGGAGGCTCGCCGCAATCAGCCGATCGATGAGCGGCAGCACGGAGAGAGACTCGCCCACGCTTGCCGCATGAATCCAGACGAGCTTTCCATCCGGCCTGTCGAGGGAGGGAATGCCGCAGCGCTCGGTCAGGCGGCGTGCATCTTCCTTGCCGCGCCGCATGCGCAGGGCGAGAAGCAGCGGAAGCGCGGGGCCCAGCGCGCGCGTTGCCAGGCGATAAGCCGCGAGGCCGAGCCCGGCGCTCTCGCTTCGATGAGAACGACCGGTCGCCATGCCGTTCAAAGCGCTGCCGCCCCGGCGCCCAGGGGCTTCGGTCTGCGGCCGACGATGATCTCGGCTTCTTCGCTGACCGCATTGAGTTCCTCCTCGACGCGGCGGCGGACTTCCTCAAGCGTCTCGGGATCGGCATCGCGGGGCACATAGATCGGCTCGCCCCAGACCAGAGCGCCCTTGGAGAAGGGCAGGTTGATCGTGAACTTGTCCCAGTTGTTGAGCTGGATGCGCGCGCGCGTCGTCGCGGCGACTGGCACGATGGGGCAGCCCGAAAGCCGCGCCAGCATGACGATGCCGTCGCCTGCCTTGCGCGCAGGGCCGGGGGGCAGGTCGGCGGTCATGCCGACCGAAACATTCTCGCCAAGCGCGCGCACCATGGCGCGCAGCGCGCCCGCGCCGCCTTTGCCCTTGTGCTTCTCGCGCCGTTCCTCGCCCTTCGGCACGCCCGAGCCGCGGATCGTGCCGACGCCGAGGAAATGCATGATCTGGGAAACGATCTCGCCATCGCCATGACGCGAGACGAGGATGCGCATTTCTCGCCAGTTGTGCCAGAAGGTCGGCAGAATGAGGTTCTGCCCGTGCCATGTCGCGCCGATGAACGGTTCGTCGCCGGTCCAGAAGCGGGCCGCGATGTCGCCGCGGCGTACTTCGAAGCGGCTGGTGCGCCGCACGACCCTTATCAGCATGGCGGCGAGAAACGCCACTGCCGTCTGCACCCATTCGTTCTTTGCGATATCCCTGCCGAATGACATTCCTTCGCGCCTCACACGCCCGCGACGGCTTTGACGGCGCCGCCGGAGGATACAGTTACTTCATCGTCGGGGATGTCATGCTCGAATTGCGAGCGCGAAAGCTCGGCATAAAGGCCGCCCTGCGCGACGAGCGAGGCGTGGTCGCCGGATTCGAGGACGCGCCCGTCATCGATCACATAAATCATGTTCGAATGTTTGATGGTCGAAAGCCGATGCGCGATGACGAGCGTCGTGCGGCCTTCCATCAGCGCGGCAAGGGCGGTCTGCACTTGCAGCTCCGACGCCGTGTCGAGTGCCGAGGTCGCTTCGTCGAGCAGCAATATGGGCGCGTTCTTCAGCATGGCCCGCGCGATGGCGATGCGCTGGCGCTGGCCGCCGGAAAGTTTCATGCCTGCTTCGCCGACGCGCGTATCGTAACCCTTGGGCAGCGCCATGATGAAGTCATGCGCTGCCGCATTGCGGGCGGCAGTCTTGATTTCATCTTCGGTCGCGCCGGGGCGGCCATAGGCGATGTTCGCGTGCACAGTGTCGTCGAAGAGGAAGGGCTCCTGCGTCACCAGCGAGATCGCGTCGCGCAGAGAGTCGAGCGTGACGTCGCGGATGTCCTGCCCGTCGATCAGAACGCGGCCCGACAGGGGGTCGTAGAAGCGCGGCACCATGTTGAGCGTCGTGCTCTTGCCGCCGCCCGACGGGCCGACCAGCGCCACGGTGTGGCCCTTTGGCACCTCGATGCTGACGCCCTTGAGCGCATGCGTTCCGTCGGAATAGGCGAAGTTCACATTCTCGAAGCGGATCGCGCCGTCCTTCAACTGAAGCGGCTTCGCATCGGGGCCGCTCACGATGGTCGGCTCGATGTCGAGGATGGGGAAGACGCGTGCCGCCGCCGCGACGCCTTCCTGCATGATGGTCTGGGTGTTGGCGACGGATTTCAGCGGCTGGTAGGCAAGCATCATGGCGGAGATGAAGGCCATCAGCTCGCCCTTGGTCAGGTGCGCGTCGATGACGGCCATGCCGCCGAAATAAATGACGCCCGCAATGCCGACACCGGAGAGCCCTTCGGTCAGCGGGCTCGCCTTCGCCTTGGCGCGGAAGCCGCGCATGGCGTGGCCGAGCACGGTCTGTACCGTGTCGGAGACGCGCGTGATTTCGTGCTGCTCCTGGCCATATGCCTTGACGACGCGGATGCCGCCCAGCGCCTCGGAAATGAGGGCGGAAAGATCGCCCGTGCCTTCGAGGCCCTTGCGCGACGCCTTGCGCGTCTTCTTGCCGAGCTTGCGCATGTAGATCATGCCGAAGGGAATGACCGAGCAGCCCATCAGCGCGAGCTTCCAGTTCATGAAGAACATGCTGCCCATGAGCGCGACGACCGTCAGCGAATTCTGCGTGAAGTCGATGATGGACATGGTGACCGTGTCGCGTACGCGGCCCGCATCGGTCATGAAGCTCGATATGAAGCGGCCGGAATGCGTCTTCGAGATCCAGGCGAGATCGGCGCGCATGATGCGCGAGAACATGCGGGTCTGGATCGCCGAGATGATCTTCTGGCCGATTGCGTTCTTGGTGATGTTCGTCGTGTAGGCGGCGAGACCCTTGAAGGTCGAGACGCCGATCGTGCCGAGCGCGATCAGGACGAGCTTCGTCACGTCCTTGTGGTCGAGGACCTGGTCGAAGACCTGCTGGATGAGCCAGGGGAGAATGCCCGTGGTGCCCGCGACGATGACGCTGCCGACGAGCGAGGCCACGACGAGACGCCAGTTGGGCAGAAGATAGTCCGTTGCGGTCCGTTTCAGGACACCGAGCGTTTTCAGATCGTCATGCCCAATATCACCGGCGGCCGGGCGCAGTAATGCTGTCTGCCCGTCGGCCTTTGTCTCCGGTGCGGTCGTGTCGCTCAACTGCGGCCTCGTCACATGGTGTCTGGCGGGCATGAGAGAATGGTAAAATGCCGGAGTTTCCGCGGCTTTAAGGCCCAAACCATATCATGGCGGGGGCCGAGCCGCCACCGCCGTAGACCCGCCTTATATAAGGTAAAGGCCCGCGCAGGCTAGGTTTTTTGGCCCTACGGCACTTGCCGGCTCAGCTGTTCAGGAGCCAGACCATGGCCGTCAGATAGGTTGCGAAGAGGCTCCATGCAAGGTAGGGGAGCAGGAGCAGGGCAGCGAGCTTGCTGAAGCGCCAGAAGGCCAGGATGTTGGCGACCACGGCGGCAAGCAGCACGAAGATCTCGATCAGGGCGCCGCCCGGGCTGTGCAGGCCGAAGAAAACCACGCTCCAGCTGAAATTGAGCATGACCTGGGCGCCGAAGATGGATAGCGCCGCGCCGCCCGCGATAAAGCCGCCTGCCGCGCGCCAGACGAGCCAGCCGGAAAGTCCCATCAGGAAATAGAGGAAGTTCCAGACGACCGGAAAAACCCAGTTTTCCGGCGTGAGGGACGGCTTCTGGAGCGTCGCGTACCAGGTCTCGATATTGGCCGAGGTGACGTAACCGCCAAGGCCCGCAAAGGTGAAGACGAAGGCGAGAAAGCCGAAAAGCAGCAGGATCGACTGGATGGTGCCGGGCGTTTGCGCTGAAGGGCCGGGGGGCATGCGCCCGCCCGGCGAAGCAATTTCGCCGGTCATTCCTCGTGCTCCTCGGGGGCGTGGGTCGGATCGAGCAGGCGATGCAGATGAACGATGAAATAGCGCATATGGGCGTTATCGACCGTCCGCTGCGCGGCACCCTTCCAGGCCCGGTAGGCGCTGGCATAATCGGGAAAGATACCGACGACATCGAGGCGGGACGTATCGCGGAAATCCGTCCCTTCCAGATCCTCAAGTTCGCCGCCGAACACAAGATGGAGAAGTTGATGGGACACGCGCACTACCTCGGGCCGTTACTAAGGCCGCGGAGTTTAGCACGGGCCGTTCAGGATGGTAGTGGCAGTTGGGCGACGCGGCGGTAAAGCGCCTCGTAGAGCCGGGGGCCTGCCGCGATGAGACTGCGGTGGCGGGGTATTTCTCGATTGTAGATAAAGGGCCTGCCGTCATGGGTGGTGAAGCGCCCGCCCGCCTCGCGCAGGATGAGGTCGGCGGCGGCGAGGTCCCAGTCGTTCTTGGCGCTCAACGCCAGCGCTGCGTCGGCCGCGCCGCAGGCGACGAGCGCGATACGGTAGGCGATCGAATTGCGCTCGATGATCTCCATGTCGGGCCAGGGGGCGGGCCAGGCGGGATGCTTGAACATGGCGCCATGCGCGGCCATGCGGCAGCCTTCGATCTCGGCGCGCGTGCTTACTGAAATGGCGACACCGTTCAGCGTCGCGCCTCTTCCGACCTCGGCCTCGAAAAATTCATCGGTTGCGGGATTGAAGAGTACGCCCATCACCGGCTCGCCATCCTCGACCAGCGCGACCGAGAGCACGAAATGCGGCTTGCCCTTGGCAAAGGCGCGGGTGCCGTCGATAGGATCGACGACCCAGACGCGCGAGCGCTTGAGGCGAGCGGGGTCATCCTCGGTTTCTTCCGACAGCCAGCCATAATCGGGCCGCGTCGCGGCGAGGCGCTTTTCGAGAAGATCGTTCACGGCGATGTCGGCCTCGGTGACGATGCTGTCGCCGAGCTTCATCCATTTCTTGAGTTCGGTCTGATAGAAAGTGAGCGCCAGCGCGCCCGCCTCGCGCACGGCGTTTACCATCAGATCGCGATCTTCGGCGCGGGTGGGAAGCGTATCAGGTGCCTGCAACTGTCATTCCCTCGACGCGAATGGTGGGCGCGTTGGTGGCATAGCGGAAGACGAGATCGTTGGCGGGCACGATGTGGAGGAACATGTCCTTCAGATTGCCGGCGACGGTGATTTCGCTCACGGGATAAGCGAGCTTGCCGTTCTCGATCCAGAAACCGGAGGCGCCGCGGCTGTAATCGCCGGTGACGCCGTTGACGCCCATGCCGATCATCTCGGTGATGTAGAGGCCATCCTTGATGTCCGCCATGAGTTCTTCGGGCGTGAGCTTGCCCGGGCCCATGTGCAGATTGGTGACGGAGGGAGAGGGCGGGCTTCCGGTGCCGCGCGCCGCGTGGCCCGTGCTCTTCAGGCCGAGCTGGCGGGCTGACGACGTGTCCAGAAGCCAGGTCGTCAGCACACCGTCGTCGATGAGTTTCATCATGCGGTTCGCCACGCCTTCGCCGTCGAAGGGTTTGGAGCGAAGGCCGCGCTTCCTGTGCGGATCGTCGACAATCTCGATGCCGGAGGCGAACACCGGCTTGCCGAGCGCATTTTGCAGGAAGCTCGATTTCCGCGCGATGGCGGCGCCTGAAATGGCGCTGACGAAATGGCCGACAAGGCCAGACGAGACACGCGGATCGAAGACGATCGGCACGGATTGCGACTTCACCTTGCGAGGATCGAGGCGCCGCACGGCGCGTTCGCCGGCCGAGCGGCCGATGGCCGCCGGCGCTTCCAGATCGGCGAGATGACGCGCCGAGGAATAATCATAGTCGCGCTCCATGCCCGTGCCTTCGCCTGCAAGCACCGAGCAGGAAACGGAAAAGGAGGTGCCCGCATAGGAGCCTGCGAAACCTTCGCTGGTGACGAGCGCCATGCCGGAGCGGCCCCATTGCGCCCCCGCGCCGCCGGAATTGGTAACGCCTTTGACCGCCAGCGCGGCCTCCTCGGCCTCTGCGGCGGCGGCGGCGAGCGCTTCGGCGCCGGGCGGCGTCACCGGATCGTCGATGTCGAGATCGGGAAAGTCGCGGGCGAGCAATTCGCGGTCGGCAAGCCCGGCATAGGGGTCTTCCGGCGCGACCTTCGCCATGGCGACGACGCGCTCGACGAGAGGCGCGAGCGAGCGTTCCGAAAGATCGGTGGTCGAGACGACGGCCTGCCGGTTGCCCATGAAGACCCGCAGACCCACGTCACGGCCTTCCGAACGCTCGACATCCTCAAGCTTGCCAAGGCGCCAGGAGACGCCGAGCGATTGGCCCTCGAAGACGATGGCTTCAGCCGCTTCCGCACCCGCCTTCAGGGCGCGCTCGACGAGCATGGCGGCGGCGTCGAGGACGCTCGTGTCAGCGGACGGCGAGGTAGCGGGCTTGGTCTCGGCCATGAAGGAGTTTCCTGTTGAGGGACGGGCCCGGCATGCAAAGGGCCTCGACCCTTATATAGATCGAGGCCCTCAGCGAAAAGACAAGGGGTAGGGGCTGGGCGAAGCGACGCGGGCGACGCCCCGCGCGCCTACATCAGCGCGTAGTAGATGCAGGCGGCGCCGGAAATGAGCTGTCCCGCCCAGGTCAGCACCGTGCCGACAAGGCGGGGCGGCGTCGATTTGCGCGCCGCGTTGGTCAGACCGATCGCATGAAGGAGGCGGCCGACCGTCAGGCAGATGCCGGCGAGATGGATCACATAGATCGAAGCCGAAAGAAGATGCAGCGTGACGAGGCCGATAAGCGCAATCGGCGTATACTCGACATTGACCACATGGGCCCGGTTCGCATTGTAGAGCTTCTCGTCCTCGCCCGTGCCGGTCATCACGTCGGAGCGGACGCGGTTCGCCGAAACGCGATAAGCGAGAAAGAGGTTGATGAGGAGATTGAGGCCGACATAGACGCCGACGATCTCCAGCGAATAATTCAACATGAGGCCCTCCGATGGTGATCACGCTCCGCCATACGCAACGCATTGGCGTGATTCGCTTGTGCCGCAGGGACGCTAGCATGCCGAGGTCCATATGACATCCGCAGAGGCGAGGATCGAAATCCATGTTGGCGACATTACGCGGTTGCGGGTGACGGCCATCGCAAATGCAGCAAATGAGGCGCTGGCGCAGGGCGGCGGCGTTTGCGGCGCGATCTTCCGCGCGGCGGGGCCGGGGCTTGCGGAGGAATGCCGTGCCCTGCGCGGCTGCATGACGGGAGATTGCAGGCTCACATCCGGCTACGGCCTGCCCGCCCAATGGATATTGCACTGCGTCGGGCCGGTCTGGCATGGCGGCGGGCGCGGGGAGGCCAGGCTCCTCGCCTCCTGCTATACACAGGCGCTGGCAATCGCGGCTGAACGGAAGTTCGAGAGCGTTGCCTTTCCGGCGATCTCGACCGGCATTTACGGCTATCCGCCAGCCGAGGCGGCTGCTGCAGCGGTGGGTGCGATCAGGGCACATCTGGCGACGCATGAATGGCCGCGCCGTGTCGTGCTGGTCGCCTTCGATGAACCGGCGGCGGGTCCGCTCAGGGCCGCGCTAGAGGCGTGAGATCGCGGAACTCTCGTTTCACGCATTTGTGACCTGGATGCACATTGCGGCTTTCCGCCCTCCGGGCGCATGCTGCCTTGCCGGATCCTTGTCTGGGCCTTGGGGGCGAGGAGTGCCATGCAGCTTCGGAACAGCGCGACCCGCTTTGGCCTTGTCGCCATTTCCCTGCATTGGCTGATCGCGCTGCTCTTTTTCGCGATGATCGCGCTTGGCCTCACCATGACGGAGCTGGCGCTGACACATCCGCTCAAGTTTCCACTTTATCAGATCCACAAGTCGATCGGTGTCACGATCTTCGTGCTGGTGGCGCTGCGGCTCTTCTGGCGCCTGAGCGGCATGGTGCCGCCTCTGCCAGCGACGTTGACGGAGTTCGAACGCCTGGGCGCGCGGCTCGCCCAATGGGGGCTCTATGCGGTGCTCATCGCGATGCCATTGACGGGCTGGGTCATCGTGTCGGCCTCGCCGCTCGGCATTCCGACGATCCTCTACGGGATCGTGAAGCTCCCTCATATCGACTTTATCGCAGCGCGGGCCGACAAGGCCGCCATCGAGCATCGGGCGGAACTGGTTCATGCGCTGCTCGCCTGGAGCGGCGTCGCGCTGGTCGTCCTCCATGCGGGCGCGGCGCTCCGCCATCATTTCTGGCTCGGCGACGATGTGCTGAAGCGTATGCTTCCCACGAAAGCGCTTTTTGCGCGCGGCAAGGAGCCAGGACGATGATCCATTTCCTCAGATCGCTCGCGCTTGCGACTGCGTTGATAAATGTCGCAGCCACTCCCGCAGGGGCTGCGACGCGCTGGGAAGCGGAGGAAAATCCGGCGGCGATTTCCTGGGAAGGGCTGCAGGGCGGCAATGTCTTCACCGGGCATTGCCGCATATTCGATGCCGCGATTGTCTTCGACCCGTCGGACCTCATGCATTCCTCGGTGAAAGTCACGATCGACATGGGGGCTTGCATCACCGGCGACCAGCAGAAGGATAGCTACCTGCCGCAGGAAGGCTGGTTCGGTGTTGCGGACTTTCCCAAGGCGATCTTCGAGGCGACGAGGTTCCTGCACCAAGGCGGCGACAAATACATTGCCGACGGAACATTGACGCTCAAGGGCGTGACGAAGAAGGTGGAATTGCCATTCACGCTCGATATCAAGGGCGATACTGCGCATGCAGTGGGTGAGACGACGCTGCAAAGGCTCGCCTTCGGCGTTGGCGCGGGCGATCAGCTCTCGTCGGCCGATGTCGCCGGTCCCGATGTCAAGGTGAAGATCGATCTCACGGCGACGAGGAAGAAGTGAAGCGCCAATTCGCTCATATCGCGCTCGTCGTCGCGGGCGCTCTCCTGCTCGGGGCCTGCGTAGCGCTGCGCGTTGCCACGCATGACGTGAAGGACGATCCGGTGGCGGCAAAGCCCGGTACCTATCGCCTCGATCCTCGCCATTCGAGCCTCATTTTCGATGTCGATCATTTTGCCTATTCGCGTTTCGTCGCGCGCTTCGACAAGGTCGAGGCGGTTCTCGACGCTGCACCGGCGACGCCCGAGACGAGCAAGCTCCGCGTGACCATCAAGGCAGCGAGTGTCGATACGAATGTGGCGGATCTCGACAGGATGATCACCGGCAAGGATCTCCTTGATGCTGGGCGCTATCCCGACATTACCTTCCAGACGACGGCGCTGAAGCGCACGGGCAAGAAGACGGGCGAGATGACCGGCAGTCTGACGATGCACGGCAAGACAAGGCCGGTCACGCTGGCGGTTACCTTCAACGGCGCAGCGCCCGATCCGCTGACCGGCGACGATACGCTGGGCTTTTCCGCCACCGGCAGTTTCAACCGCGCGGATTGGGGGCTCAACGCTTGGTGGCCGGCGGTCGGAAACGACGTTCATGTTTCGATCCAGGCGGAGTTCATCAAGAAGGCTTCGTAGGCAGAGCGGTTCTTCCGCTTATGAGCCTTCGCGGAAATCACGATGGAATTTTTATCCGCGGACGATCTAGTGTCCCGCGCGGAGCGGTACTTGCCGCGACGTGCTGTCATTCGGTCGCCATCATGCGTTTCATCACCTATCCTCTCGAATATTATCTGCTACATGGCGTAAGGCCGGACGGCCCGACAGTCGGGCATTATTCGGGAAAGCCGGTCGCGGATGCGGTGATCGACGCTTATGAGCGGCGCTATGTCTTTACCGGGCTCGCGCCCCGCCGCAATGATGGCCGCTATGATCTCGGACAATTGCGGGACGGCGAATTTCTGCTCGAGCCCGGACTCGTCTACACTCTGGAACAATGTTCCAAACAGAAAATGTGAAGGGACGCTGGCCGGAGAGCAGGCCCGCGTCCCTTCATTGCCGCTCCGGGAAAGTGGAGCGGCTGTAGGTCATTAGTCCTCTTCCAGGCGGGATTTCATCTGCAGCACAAAGCCGCGATAGGTTCGGCCTTCCTCGATGGCAAAGCGAAGAGCATGCTCATTTGAGCGAAAGCGTCCGCCGAAGAGGCCGCGATCGCCGCGGACTTCCCACAGGCCGTTGGGGAGTTCGATCACATCGATGGTGGTGAATCCGTTTTTCGGTTTTTCCGCCTTGCGCAATACGCTATGCGCAGGATCGGCGGGAAAATCCGGAAGAAGATAGGCGCGAGCAGACATGAAACCACGTCCTGGCTGTTTCAACGGTACCGCGGTGCCGGAGCATGAGGCGTTGCGGATGATGGTAGGGTAGAAAAAGGCGCATAAATGATCGAGACGGGTTTCTTCTTCCGCGCATAAAGAGGCGGCAGGTGGTTGCTTGATTTTCAGAATTCGCGCCTTATTTCTATTCCAATGAGGTGGTCCGGGCCCCTCTGGCGATGGAGGCGTCCATCGCGATGTCGGACCTTTGCATGTCTGCGCTGCCGCGGCGCGTTAGACCCGAGGTCTTCATGGAACTCTTCGGCACCCCCATCTGGGCCTGGGGCGCCTTCGCAACAATCGTCGCCGGACTTCTCGCCTTCGATCTTGGCGTTCTTCACAAGGAAGACAGGGAAATCGGCGTCCGCGAGAGCCTCTGGCTATCGGCGGGCTATATCACCATCGCCTGCTTGTTCGGCACGGGCGTCTGGTATCTGCTCGGCGCGGAGCATGGGCTCGATTTCTTCACCGGCTTCTTTGTCGAGAAATCTCTTTCCCTCGACAATGTCTTCGTCATTTCGCTGATCTTCAGCGCCTTCGCCATTCCACGCCTCTATCAGCATCGCGTGCTCTTCTGGGGCATTCTGGGTGTGATCGTGCTGCGTGGCGCGATGATCGGCCTCGGCGCGGCGCTGATCGCCGAGTTCCACTGGATACTCTATGTCTTCGGCGCTTTCCTGGTCATCACCGGCATCCGCATGGCCTTTACCGAAGAGCACGAACGGCCGATCGATCAGCAGCCACTGGTCAAGTTTCTCCGCCGTCATATCCGCATCACGGACAAGCTCCATGGGCATGATTTCTGGGTCTGGGCGAACCACAACAAGAGCGGCCGCGTGGTGCGCCACGGAACACCGCTCCTCCTTGCGCTGGTCCTGATCGAGTTCACGGACCTCGTCTTCGCCGTGGATAGCGTGCCCGCCGTCTTCGCGATCACGCAGGACCCCTTCATCGTCTATACGAGCAATATCTTCGCGATCCTTGGTCTGCGTGCGCTCTACTTCGCGCTCGCCGCCGTCATCCACCGTTTTGCCTATCTCAAATATGCGCTGGCGGCGGTGCTCGTCTTCATCGGCGGAAAAATCTTCTATGCCGAGTTCGTCGAGAAGGTGCCGGCCATGATTTCGCTTGGCGTCACCTTCGGATTGCTTGCGGCCGGCGTTCTGGTTTCGCTTGCTAAGACAAGGGCGACTTCCGCCTGAGCTGCGTCGGGCGAGTAGAAGTAAGGACGATTATGTACCACCTAACTGGTGTGTTTTGGCATTCTAGTTTCCTTCGTGACCTGAAGGAAACAAGCCAATGACCGGGAGGAAACGCATCCGTCAAATGACTATCGATCAGTGGGCGAAAGTCTTTCCTGACGATGATGCGTGTTCGACCTATCTGGCCAGCCACCGTTGGCCGCTTGGCGTCAAATGGCCGCGCAGCGGCGCAGAACGTAACGCATCCAGTCGACCCGATGCCGTTCAAGCATGGCGCTGTTGTCACCCATCAGAGCTTCAGCAAGAAATATCTACAATACTGCGTCGCGGAGTTTGAGTTTCAGTGCAATAATTGACAAAGTCTAAACATTTTTGGAACGGCGGTCATGGGATGCTGAGGCTTCGCGAAAGATGCTCATTCCCGGCTATAGGGCTTGCGCTGCTATTTGTTGCTGCAATTGTGGGATCATCCCTAAATCCTCCACAGCACCGAGCCGAAAATAAGAGTAGGCAAGAATCCGAAATAAAAGCCGACAATAGGACTGCTGACCAAAGAATTGCTGACTATACGTTTTGGCTGTTTGTATTTACGGGTGTGCTCGCTGGCGTTGCTGTTTTCCAGCTTTGGATCGTTTGGCGAGGAGACCGAACCACTCGTATCGCCGCCGACGCGGCCAAGACTTCCGCAGACGCCGCCAGCCGCCAAGCCGATTCTGTGGTCGCAATCGAACTCCCGATCTTTGTTATTGAGGATGCCTCTATCCTTACATCTCGATCGCATGGTGTGGAGATTAAGCTTGGCAACCACGGGCGAACCCCGGCCATAATCACCGCTGATTGTCTTGAAATCAAAGCGGTTGATGCTTTGCCGCCAAAACCGAGATATTCTACCGACGCCATTTTGCCCATTTTTCGAGATCGTGTTGTTGAGCGTGGGCATACCTATTCCCTCATCAGAAAGATTCCCATTAGCGACGATGAATGGACCTCTGTATTGAACGGCGGAACGGTTCTTTGGGCTTACGGCTATGTCGACTATCTTGATTTTATGATGCGAGAACACCGCTTAGGATACTGCATTGCCTTTTATCCTGTGCGGGAGACGGTGGCTGAAGAAATGTATCCTACTATGGGTTTTAGTAGCTTGCGCTGGGGCCGCACTGGCTCGCCGGCCTACACCTACAACCGGTACAAGACCGAGGCAGACTAAAGCGCCGGCCTGTCTCGCATAGGCTAAGCCTGATTTGCATGACCAGTTAGGTAGTTCATAATCCCTGAAATCGGGGGGCGGAAACAGCGCCCGTGCCTGTGCCCGCGACTGGCTGCGCGATCTTGCGGGCAGCGACGATGAAGGGCGGCGTCTCGCCAAGGGGCGGCAGCGTGTCGTTCGCGGCAGATCTGAAAGTGCTGCGGTCAAGATCGACCCAGATATGGGCCCGTTCGCGCGACTGCCGCTTCTTCCAGACATAGGGCGCGTCCTGCCACCCGACGATTTCCCGCTTCAGATTGTCGAGTACGAATTCTCCGCGATCCGTCTCGACGATCAGGACCGAATGGTAGGCTCCATTCCACTGTTCGACCGTTGCGATGAGAACGGCGCTGGCGGGCCAGCCGCGTTCGATCAGCATCTTGCGCTTCAGCAGCGCGAGGTCTTCGCAGTCGCCGCCGCGCTCGTTCGGATAGGTCCAGTATTCGCTACGCTGGTAATTGTCTTCATCGGCGATCTGAGGCAGGCGGTTGACATAATCGTTCACCGCGTCGAGTTCCGACCAGCGCCTGGGCGTGAGCGAAGGCGTGGTGGGCTCGTTCGTGCCGACCTCGCAATCCTTCTCGCTGCGCAGGCAGAAATCGATGTAGCCGAAAGGCGGCACCACCTGCTGTCCCACGGGCATGTAGGAGGAGAGCACCACACCGTGTCCAGAATCCTGATGAGCCTCGCCGTTTACGCCACTGCAACCCGTCAGCATCGAAGCGAGGAACAGCCCGCTCACGATGCGTTTCCACCAAACACCACTCATCAATCACTCCGGATATCGCGCTTCAAAATTTGCCGCGTCTTCTTACGCGATAAATAATGGAGGAGATTAGCGAGCGGCCAATTCACCATACGAATCTTGCAAAATTCATATGGAAATTTTGTCGCAGTCCCGCGATGGAACGGATTTTGTGTGAGTGAAATGAAAAACGAATATTCCCTACACAGAATAAAACACGACGAGCCCCACCGGCCCGGAAGCGCCGGTGGGGCGTATTGCGAAGGTGTTCGCGGAAATTATTTCCAGATCGGTTTGCCCGTGCCCGGAAGTCCGAGCGAGCTCCATTTGCGCGTCACTTCGTCGATGACGTTCTGATCCATGCGGATTTGCGTGCCCCATTCGCGCTTCGTCTCGGGCGGCCATTTGTTGGTGGCGTCGAGGCCGATCTTGCCGCCGAGGCCCGACTCCGGCGAGGCGAAGTCGAGATAGTCGATGGGCGTGCCTTCGATCAGCGTCACGTCGCGCACGGGGTCCATGCGTGTCGAGACCGCCCACATCACGTCCTTCCAGTCGCGCGCGTCGATGTCGTCGTCCACGACGATGAGCCATTTCGTGTACATGAACTGGCGCAGATAGGACCAGGCGCCCATCATCACGCGCTTGGCGTGGCCGGGATAGGCCTTCTTCATCGAGATGACGGCGATGCGATAGGAACAGCCTTCCGGCGGCAGCCAGAAGTCGACGATCTCCGGGAATTGCTGCTGGAGAAGCGGAATGAAGACTTCGTTGAGCGCCTCGCCGAGCACCGAGGGCTCATCCGGCGGCCTTCCGGTGAAGGTCGAGAGATAGATGGGCTTCTGCCGCATGGTGATCGCGGAGACAGTAAAGACCGGGAATTTCTCGACCGAGTTGTAATAGCCCGTATGGTCGCCATAGGGGCCTTCATCGGCATACTCGTCGAGCGAGACATGGCCTTCGATGACGATCTCGGCTTCGGCCGGCACCTTCAATGGCACGGTCTTGCAGTCGACAAGCTCGACCTTCTGCCCACGGAGAAGGCCCGCGAACTGATATTCCGAAAGCGTGTCGGGAACTGGCGTGACGGCGGCAAGGATCGTGCCCGGATCGGCGCCGATGACGACGGCGACAGGCAGGGGCTCCGACTTCTCGTCCTTCCAGCGGCGATGATGCTGCGCGCCGCCGCGATGAGCGAGCCAGCGCATGATGGTCTTGTTCTTGTCCAGCACCTGCATGCGATAGATGCCGAGATTGTAGTCATCCTCGCGCCTGGTGCCGGGGCCCTTGGTCACGACGAGCGGCCAGGTGATGAGCGGCGCGGGCTCGCCCGGCCAGCAGGTCTGGATGGGGAGCGCATTCAGGTCGATGTCGTCGCCCTTCAACACCACTTCCTGGCAGGGCGCGGAAGAGACCGTCTTCGGCTTCATCGCCATGACGGTCTTCAGAAGCGGCAGCATGGAGAAGGCTTCGCGGAAGCCGCCCGGCGGCTCCGGTTGGCGGAGGAATGCAAGGAGTTCGCCCACTTCGCGCAGATCCTTCGCGGAGCGCCGCTCGACGCCGTCCATGGTGACGGCGAGCGCCACGCGCTCCACCGTGCCGAAAAGGTTGATGAGCACGGGCATGGGCGAGGGGCTGCCATCCGCCTTTATCACGTTTTCGAAGAGGACAGCCGGTCCCCTTTCCGCGAGGAGCCGCGTCTGAATCTCCGTCATTTCGAGCACGGTCGAGACGGGCGCCTTCACACGGGCGAGGTCGCCTGTCTGGTCGAGCCGGTCGAGAAAGTCGCGGAGGGAGGAATAGGACATGTGAATTCCGGAATAGGCGCTGCTGTTGGCGGGGAGAATGCCGGAAAGCCGGGTTCAAGCCAAATCGGGGCAGACCGAGGCCCCGTTAAGAGAATGCCAACCTTGGGGGCCTAGCTTCAATTCGAAACAAATTGGAGCCAATTCATGGGCCGGGCGACGACTGCTCCCCTGACACGCAAACGCTGGACCGGCGGCGAGATCGACGCCGATCCCTTCGCGTTGCCGCAGCGCGTGACGATCCCCGCGCCGGACCTCGTGCCGCGGCTTTTCGGCTTCATCCGCTATGCGGACATTCAGGACGACGCCGTCAAGGCGACCGATTCATCGCCCATTCTCGGCCCCTTCGTCTGGACGGAACCCCTGTCCGCCTATCGCGGCGTGGCGCTGCGCGTCGCGCATCGCAAGGCGTCAGGCACGAAGCCTGTCATCCTTGTCGAGATGGTTCACAAGACGAACGAGAAGCACTCGGTCGTGCTTCATGCGAGTTTCGACGGTGCGGATGTCGCCGCGCGCTGGCGGAGCTGGGCGCGCGTATTGCGCCTGCCTCTGCTGCTCGAAGATCGTGGCGGCGAATTGCAGGAGGCCGAGCGACGCCTCGGCTCCCTGCGTATCGATGTGCCGCAGCCCCATGCCGGAGCCAATCCGCTTTCGACGCGGCGCCCGCTGACCTTCGGCCATACGGGACGTCCGCGTGTCTGGTTGCAGCGGCTTTCGACGGGTACGCGGCCGCTGGCCTATTGATCTGCTCTCAGATCGAGCCGATGAAATCGCGCTTGCCGATCTGGACGCCTGCATGGCGCAGGATGTCGTAGGCGGTGGTGGCGTGGAAATAGAAGTTCGGCAGGAAGAAGTGGAAGAAATACTGGCTGCCCTTGAGCTTCAGCTCGTTGCCGCCGATCTTCAGCACGACTTCGCGATCCTCTGAACCGACGATCTGATCCGGCTTCACGCTCTTCACGAAATCGGCGGTCTTGGCGATGCGGGCCTTCAGCTCGTCGAAGGTCTTTTCCGTGTCTGCATAGGAGGGAATGTCGATGCCGGCGAGGCGGGCGACACAGCCCTTGGCCTGATCGGTCATGATCTGGATCTGGCCCGACAGCGGGATCATGTCCGGCGCGAGGCGGTATCCGACGAGGACGGCCGGGTCGATCTTGCGCTCCTCGCAATGCGCCGCCGCCTTGTCGAGAACGGCGGAGATGCTCCCGAACATCTGGAGCATGAGCGGGATCGAAGCTTGATGCATGTTGAGCGTCATGGGGTTTCCTCTGTCCTGTTTTGATTATTGGCAGCGGGGCTCATGTCGGGTGCGCTTTGCACCGTATCAAGAGACTTTCGAAAAATCAGGCGCGCGCTTTTCGAAAAAGGCGCTGATCGCTTCCTTGACTTCCGCCGAGCGGAGCTGGGCGGCGAAATGGGCGCCCTCCTTCTTCTGCTGCGCGAGCACGGCGGCGCGGTCGTCGCCCTTGAGGAGCGCCTTGGTGAGTTTCACGGCGGTGGGCGCCTTGGCGGCTAGCGTCTCGGCGCGAGCAAGGGCTTCCGCCTGCAACTCCGCATCCGGGAAAACGTCGGCGACGATGCCGATCACTTCGGCCTTGGCCGCGCCGATCTTCTTGCCGGTGAGGAAAAGGTCGGCGGCCTTCTGCAATCCGACGAGGTGCGGCAGCAGCAGCGTCGAGCCAGCTTCGGGGATGAGGCCGAGATTGACGAAAGGCATTTGGAACGTCGCGCTTTCGCCCGCATAGGCAAGGTCGCAATGAAGGAGCATCGTCACGCCGACGCCGACGGCGAGTCCGTTCACCGCTGCGATCAGGGGCTTCTCGGCCTTGGCGAGATTTTCGAGGAAGCGCGTCACGTTCGACTGGAGGCCGCTATCGGAAGCATTCGCCGGAGCGTTACCGGCCGCAGCGAAGTCGGCGAGATCGTTGCCCGCCGTGAAGGCGTCGCCATTTGCGCGGAAGAGGACGACGCGGATCGCCGGATCGCGCTCTGCGCGCTCGATCCCATCGGCCAGCGCTTTGTACATGCCGTCCGTCAGCGCGTTCTTCTTTTCGGGGCGGTTCAGGGTGAGTGTCAGAACGCCCTTGTTGACGGCGGTGATCACGTGGTCGGTCATGGAAAGGCTCCCTCGATGAAAAGTCGGAAGAGACCCTGCCGGAGCACGAGCTGCCTCGCAAAGCGTAAATTTGAACAGAGCGGTTGGCGGTTTTGTCGGCTCGGATGCGCGGGGTAGAGTGGGCTCAGCCGATTCACCAGGAGAATGCCATGAGCGGACAAGAGAGCGGGCTGCCGGCCCTCATTCATCGCTACCGGACGGGCTACATGGTCGCGGGCGGCATTTTGATCGCGGGCGGCGTTCTCGCCATTCTCTTTCCCTATTTCGGAACGCTGGCGACGACCATTTTCGTCGGCTGGGTTCTGATCATGTCGGGCGTGGTCGAAATCCTTCATGCCCTGAGTGTGCGCGGCGCGCCGACCATCGTGCTCAACATGCTCGCCGGGCTTCTCAGCCTTGGCGTCGGCACGCTCATCCTGACCGATCCCATGTCGGGGGTTTTCAGCCTCACGCTTTTGCTGGGTGGCTTCCTCGCCGCCGATGGCGTCATCCGCATCCTGTCGGCGGCGCAGATGGGGGGCGTGCCGGGGCAGGGCTGGGTTATTGTGAACGGGGTTTCAAGTCTTGCGCTGGCGGCTGCCCTGCTCTGGTTCCTGCCCACGGCCTCGCTCTATGCGCTGGGCATCCTGTTGGGGGTGGATTTGATCGTCGCGGGCAGCACACTCTTTTTGCTCGGCAAGGTGGCCAAGGTCATCGAGGATCTCATCAGTGGCAAAGAGTGAACTTAAGTTCATTATTTAGACGACGCGCCAGACACTCGTATTGCGGACATCCGTGTCCTCCAGTTCGCGGGTCGTCTTGACGGCATAGGAAATGAGCTTCTCCAGACCGGATTTCGGCAGATATGTGCGGCCGGGATCGCCGATCAGGGCCGTGGCGCCACCATCGACCAAGGAATGAACCCACTTTTCAATGCGCTCGGCCAGCGGGCGCTCGTAGCACATGTCGCCGATCAGGATTACGTCCCACCCCAGATTGGGCGAGCCGACAATATCGTCGGTGGTGACATTAAGTGAAACGCCGTTCACTTCCGCGTTGAGGCGGATGGAGGCGGCAGCGAAGATGTCGATATCGGCAGCAAGAACTGAAGCGGCGTTCGCCTTCATGGCGGCAATGCCGATCATTCCTGAACCCGAACCGAAATCCAGCACGCGCTTGCCGCGCACGATTTCCGGATGGTCGAGGATGTAGCGCGACAGCGCCTGACCGCCTGCCCAGGCAAAGGCCCAGAAGGGCGGGGGCAGGCCCGACTTTTCGAGTTCCTCTTCCGTCATCTGCCAGATGGGCACGATCTCGCTGGCGAGGTGAAGCTTCACCTCCGGCACCAGCGGCGGCTCATGGAGCGCCGTATTGGCCCGGATGAAGGCGGCGGGGTCTTGAGAGGTCATGCGAAGCGGGCGGGCGTCGCCGCGAGAATTTCGCGCGCCTTGTCGCTGTCCTTCGCGATCTGCTCCTTCAACGCGTCGAGGCCTGAGAATTTCTGCTCGGGCCGCAGGAAGTCGATGAAGGAGACGGCGGCGTGGCGGCCGTATATGTCGCCCGCGAAGTCGAAGATATGGACTTCCAGCAGCACGTCTTCCTTGTTGAAGGTCGGGCGGCGGCCGAGATTGGCGACGCCGTCATAGACGCCCTTGTGGGGTCCATCCTCGAATTCGATTCGGACGGCATAGACGCCAAAGGCGGGCTGCACGTGATCTTCGAGCGCGAGATTGGCGGTCGGGAAGCCGATCGTGCGGCCGCGCTGGTCGCCGCTGCGCACAAGTGTTTCGACCGTCCACCAGTGACCGAGCAGACGCGCCGCGCCTTTCGGGTCGCCCTTACCCAGAAGATCGCGGATGCGCGTCGAGGAAATCGTATGTCCGTCTAGCGTCGCTTCCGGAACGATGGAAACGCCGAAGCCTTCCATCTCGCCCATATAGGAGAGCACGCTGGCGTCGCCCGCGCGGGCCTTGCCGAAGCGGAAATCGTAACCGGCGACGACATGCGCGGCGCGGAGCCCGTTCACCAGCACATCCATGACGAATTCGGGCGCGAGCTTTTTCGACATTTCGGCGTCGAAGGGCAGCGCGGCGAGAATATCGACACCGAGGGATTCGAGGAGGCGAGCCTTGGCGCGGAAGGGCGTCAGGCGGAAGAAGGGTTCATCGGGAAAGAAGAACTGCTTGGGATGAGGCTCGAAAACGAGCACGCCGAGCGGCACGCCCAGTTCCCGCGCCATGCGCGCCGCCTCGCCGATGACGCGCTGATGGCCGAGATGCACGCCATCGAAATTGCCGAGCGCGAAAACGCCGCCCTGAAGCTGTGCCGGAACGGCGGCATATTGACGGATGATCTGCATCAGGCCGCAAAGCTCCGCAGCGCGGGGAGAGGGTTCTCCATGCGCCAGTTCAGAACTTCAACGCTGCAGCCGACGGTGACGGTCATCGCGGACTCGCTTGGGGTCAGGGTTTGCGGCGCGCACTCTATCGCGTGCAGGTGCGAAATCACAAGCGATGAACGTTAATTCAGCGACATATATGCCGAGCCGGCAAAATGAAGAGGCCTTACCAGACGAGGCGTGGCAGTGCCGCCACCGGGTGGACGGCGGCCTCGGCGCATATTTTCGCGACGAGCTCCTCCCTGGGGTGCTCCGGATCGGGCCCGCAGGCCGCTGCCGCGATGCCACCCGTCACAAAGAGGCCGTCGATTCCCTGTCCGGTCGCGCCTTTCATGTCGGTCATGAGGCCATCGCCGACGGCGAGGATATGGGTGTCGGGGATGGGGCGCCCGGAAATCTCCATCAGCCGGTGCCGGGCGATGCCGTAGACCGGACCGTGGGGCTTGCCGAAATAGGTGGCCGAGCCGCCGAGCTCTTCATAGAGCCGCGCCAGTGCGCCCGCGCAATAGATGTGGCGGGGCCCTCGCTCCACCACGATGTCGGGATTGGCGCAGACGAGCGGAAGACCGCGCGCGACGAGGCGGGTGAACTGCTCGCGATAATCCTCCGGCCCTTCGACTTCGTCGTTGAAGGGGCCGGTGACGAGGATGAAGCCCGCATGATCTTCGTCGACGAGCGAGACATTTGTGCCGTCGAAAAGCGGCAGATCGCGCTCGGGGCCGATGTGGTAGCAGGCGCGACCGAAGACATGGCTCGTCAGAAATTCGCGCGTCGCATCGCCGGAGGTCAGGATGCCGTCATAGACCGTGGACGGAATACCCATGCGCTGGAGCATGGCTGGCAGTTCCGTCGAAGGGCGCGGCGCGTTCGACAGAAGCAGCACATGCCCGCCCTTGGCGCGGAATTTTTCAAGCGCCTCGGCGACACCCGGATAGGCCTCGCGGCCATTGTGCAGAACGCCCCAGACGTCGCAGAGCAGCGCGTCGTAGCGATCGGCGATGGCGGAGAAGCCGGGAATGAGGGGCACGGATCTGTCGGCTGTCACGCTTGTCTCACGCCTGTTTCAGAAACACGATTTCGGTGATGCCGTATTTGCGGCGGTCGATTTCCTCGAAGCCTTCGGGCGCGGCGAAGCGCGAGCTTGCGGCTTCCTCGACGACGCAAAGCGCGGTGGGTTCGAGCCAGCCGCCATTCTTCGCGGAGATGAGCGCCAGTTCGGCGAGGCCCTTGCCGTAGGGCGGATCGACGAAGAGCAGCGAGAAGGCGGGGCCGACGCTGCCGGGCCTGGGGCCGAGCGTGGTCGCGTCGCGCTTGTAGATCTTCGCATGGCCGGTGAGGCCGAGCGCTTCCATGTTCTCGCGGATCGCGCCCCGCGCATCGGCGTCTTCTTCCACAAAGAGCGAGAAGACGGCGCCGCGTGAAATCGCTTCGAGGCCGAGCGCGCCGGTTCCGGCGAAAAGGTCGAGCACACGCGCGCCTTCGAGGTCGAAGCCGTCGAAATCGGCATGGGCCAGAATGTTGAACAGTGCCTCGCGGATGCGGTCGCTGGTGGGGCGCACATTGTGGCCGGGCGGCGCCGTGATGGCGCGGCCCTTATGGGTTCCGCCGACTATTCTCATCTCTTGCCATTCGGTTTGCCGCGAGAGGGCCTGCCGCCGCCGGAGGTCCTTCCTGCTCCGGGCTTGCCTGCGAAGGCTTTACCGCCCGCGGGCTTTCCGGCGAAAGCCTTGCCGGCAGCAGGTTTGCCGCCAGCCTTGCGCAGATCGGCCCGCGTCTTCTGCTTCGGGCCGCCGGGCTTTCCGCCCTCCGCTCTCTTGGGTGTGTAGAAACTGTCTGTGCTGGGGCCGCGCTCGCGCTCCGGCCTTCTGCCGCCCGTGCGGTCCGGCTTGCTGCCGAAAGCCCGGTCCTGCTTTTTGTCGCGCGCGACCTGCGGCTTGGCGGGCTTGGCGCCTGCCGGGGCGCCGGGCTTTTTCGCGGGTGCTTTGCCAGCGGGCTTTCTGGTGGGGCTGAACGTCACATCTTCGGCGAGGTCGATCTTCGCCTTGAAGGCTTCGCCATGCGCGCCGAGCTGATCCATCAGCACACGGTTCGGCACCTGCTTGACCTCGCCCTCCAGCAGATCGCCGATCTGGAACGGGCCGAAGGAAAGGCGGATGAGGCGATTGACGGTAAGGCCGAGCGCGCCGAGGACGCGCTTCACTTCGCGATTCTTGCCTTCCTTGAGTCCGACGGTGAGCCACACATTCGAACCCTGCACCTTGTCCAGCACGGCCTCGACCGGTCCATAGCGCACGCCTTCGACCTCGATTCCGTCCTTGAGCTTGTCGAGGTCGGCCTGCGTGATGTCGCCCCAGGCGCGCACGCGGTAGCGGCGCGTCCAGCCGGTGGCGGGCAATTCGAGCAGGCGCGCGAGTTCGCCGTCATTGGTAAGAAGGAGGAGCCCCTCGGTGTTGATGTCGAGGCGCCCGACCGAGACGACGCGCGGCATGTCCGGCGGCAGATGCTCGAAAACGGTGGGGCGGCCTTCGGGGTCCTTCGCGGTGGTCACGAGGCCCGCGGGCTTGTGATAGCGCCAGAGCCGCGTCGGCTCGAATTGGGGCAGGGCTTCGCCATCGACGGTCACACGGTCGCGGGGCGTCACGTTGAAGGCCGGCGACGACAACACCTTGCCGTTGACGGAGACCTTGCCCTCTTCGATCAGGCGTTCAGCGTCGCGGCGCGAGCAGATGCCGGCACGGGCGATGACCTTGGCAATGCGCTCGCCCTCCCGGGCCTCGCCGGAGGCGGGGGCGGCTTTGCGTTTCTGGTCGGGTCTGGCCGGACGGGGACCGGTCTGGCCGGGTTTGGCGGTTCTGGGGGCGTTCATGGCCCTTCTTTATCAGGCGCGCGCGCCTGCCGAAAGCCGCGTCTTGACGAGGTTGGGTCCCGCGGGCACGGTCCCGCCCATGACCGATGCGCCGAAACCAGCCCCGACCTTCATGGATCTCGCTTTCGCGGAGGCCGAAGCCGCGGGCGCTCGGGGCGAAGTACCCATCGGCGCGGTCATTGTCGATGGATCGGGCGCCGTCATCGCCGCAGCGGGTAACCGCACGCTCGAACTCCGGGACCCAACCGCCCATGCCGAGCTTCTGGCGATCCGCGAGGCTTGCGCGAAATTTGGGTCAGAGCGTCTGACGGGTTGCGATATCCATGTGACGCTGGAGCCTTGCCCCATGTGCGCGGCCGCGATTTCATTCGCGCGGTTGAGGCGGGTCTACTTCGCCGCATCCGACGAGAAGGGCGGCGGCGTCGAGCATGGCCCGCGCATTTTCGCGCAACCCACCTGCCATCATCGCCCCGATGTCTATGGCGGCATCGGCGAGCGGCGCGCTGCCGAGATGCTCCGTAATTTTTTTGCACTGCGGCGAAACTGAAGAGCCGGACTCATTTTCGTAGCGGCTCTTTCGGTCGCAGTGCGATTTGACTCGTGATTTGCGGAGATCAACCCGCTACAGTCCCTCCCATTCGCAATTGGAGCGGGGAGGCTGCGAAGCCGCCTCGCTCAAACCAAACTTCGAGGGAGACGATATGGACTTCGAATATTCCGACAAAACAAAGGAACTGATGGCTCGCCTGAACCGGTTCATGGACGAGCACATCTATCCGAACGAAAAGACCTATGACGCGCAGATGGCCGCGTTCCGCGCGCAGGGTAATCCCTGGCAGGTGCCGCAGATCCTCGAAGATCTGAAGCCGAAGGCGAAGGCCGAGGGCCTCTGGAACCTGTTCCTGCCCGAGTCCGAACTCGGCGGCGGCCTGACCAACATGGAATATGCGCCGCTCTGCGAGATCATGGGCCGCGTCGGCTGGGCTTCGGAAGTGTTCAACTGCTCTGCGCCCGACACCGGCAACATGGAAGTGCTGGAGCGCTACGGTTCCGAGCGTCACAAGAAGGAATATCTTGTGCCGCTTCTCGCTGGCGAGATGCGTTCGGCCTATCTCATGACCGAGCCGGATGTCGCTTCGTCGGATGCCACCAATGTCTCGACGCGCATCGAGCGTGACGGCAACGAATACGTCATCAACGGCCGCAAGTGGTGGTCGTCGGGCGTCGGCGATCCGCGCTGCAAGATCGCGGTCGTCATGGGCAAGACCGATCCGAAGGCCGACACCTATCGTCAGCAGTCGCAGATCCTCGTGCCGCTCGACGCGCCGGGCGTGAAGGTCGTCCGTATGCTGCCGGTGTTCGGCTATGACGACGCGCCGCATGGCCATGCCGAAGTCATTCTCGAGAATGTCCGCGTTCCGGCCGAGAACCTCCTTCTCGGTGAAGGCCGTGGTTTCGAGATCAGCCAGGGTCGCCTTGGACCTGGCCGCATCCATCACTGCATGCGCACCATCGGCGTTGCCGAACGCGCCCTGGAACTCATGGTGAAGCGTCTGCTCACGCGTGAAGCCTTCGGCAAGAAGATCGCCGAACATTCCGTGTGGGAAGAGCGTGTGGCTCGCGCCCGTATCGACATCGAAATGGCGCGCCTGCTCACGCTGAAGGCTGCCTACATGATGGACACGGTGGGCAACAAGGTCGCCCGTGCCGAGATCGCGATGATCAAGGTCGCGGCGCCGAATGTCGCGCTCAAGATCATCGACGATGCGATTCAGGCGCATGGCGGCGGCGGTGTGACCACCGATTTCGGCCTCGCCAAGATGTATTCGGGCATGCGCACGCTGCGTCTGGCCGACGGTCCGGACGAAGTCCACGCCCGCACCATCGCCAAGCTCGAGTTCAAGAAATACTCGAACAAGGTACGCGCCGCTGCCGAGTAAGGCAGGCATGAAGAAACGGAACGGCCGGTCCAGACAAAGGATCGGCCGTTTTGGTGCCGAGGAAAGTTTTCATGAGCATGAAACTCTACAACGCCCAGCTGTCGCCCTTTTCGGCGCGTGTCCGCCTCGCGATTTACGCGAAGGGACTTGATGTCGAGATCGTCGAGGGCTTCAGCACCCCGGAACTCGAAGCCGAGGTTGAGGCGATCAATCCGATGCACAAGGTGCCGACGCTGGTTTTCGACGGCAAGGCGCTGCCGGAGTCGGAAGTGATCTGCGAATTTCTCGAGGATCTGGGGCGTGGGCCTTCGCTCCGGCCCGCGGACCCGCTCGAAGCTGCGCAGGTGCGGCTCATCTCGCGCATAGGCGATCTCTATGTCATGGAGCCGATGAACCACCTGTTCGGTCAGGTGAATCCCAAGGGACGCGATCAGGCGCTGGTCGATCGGGAGCTGACGGAACTCCGCCAGGGCATCGGCTGGCTTTCCTTCTATCTCGACGGCTCGCCTTACGCAGTCGGCGGCAAGCTTTCGCTCGCGGATTGCACGCTGGCGCCGATGCTCTTCCTCTATGTCGAGGTCGGGCCGATGTTCGGCATTGCCGACGTCTTCCAGAACGCGCCGACGCTCAGGAGCTACTACGAGGGGCTGAAGCAGAACCCCCATGTCGCCCGCGTGCTGCTGGAACTCGAAGCGGCGTTGCGCAAGGCCATGGGGCGCTGATCGTCTCTTACTGAGCGGCCGCCATTGCAGGCATCAGAGGCAGATCGACATTGACGCTCGTGCCGTGGCCCAGATCGCTTTCGATGCTGATCGTGCCGCCATGAAGCTCCGCCAGCGAGCGCACGAGTGCGAGGCCGAGCCCGGTTCCCTGCTTGGAAAGATCGGCATCGAGCGAGGCCTGTTCGAAGGGCCGCGCAAGGCGGGGCAGATCTTCCTTCGCGATTCCATGTCCCGTATCGGTGACGTTGAAGCGGACGCCGCCTTCGATGGTGGCGACGCTGGCCTGAATGCGTCCATCCCTCGGCGTGAACTTGATTGCGTTCGAGAGGAGATTGAGCAGGATCTGCTTCAGCGCGCGCGTGTCGGCGATAAGCGGTATGGCCGCGATATTGGCCGGCATGCAGACATCGAGCGTGAGGCCACCTTCCTCGGCGCGGGGACGGACGAGGCTGACGGTGGAATTCATGACCGTCTCGATATCGGTGCGCTCGTAATGGAGATCGTATTTGCCGGCTTCGATCTTCGACATGTCGAGAATGTCGCTGATGAGGTCGAGGAGAAGCGCGCCGCTCTCATTGATGAGATGCGCATATTCCAGATAGCGCGCATGGCCAAGCTTGCCGAACATTTCGAGCTTCAGCATTTCCGAAAAGCCGATAATGGCGTTGAGAGGCGTGCGAAGCTCATGGCTCATGTTGGCGAGGAAGCGCGACTTGGTGCGGCTCGCGGCCTCCGCGCGTTCGCGGGCTTCCAGCAGCTCGAATTCCTGCAGCTTGCGCTCGCTCATGTCGCGCGTGGTGCCGATCAGCTCGGTGATCCTGCCTGTACCCGGCTCGCGCACCGGGCGCATCGTTGTTTCCACCCAGACATGGTGGCCGACCTTGTGCCGGAGGCGATATTCGAGACGCATCGTGCCGTCGCCGGCGCGGAGTTGTTGATAGTAGCCTGAGACACGGTCCCGATCGTCGGGATGTATGTGCGGCATTATCTTTTCGAACTGCGCCAACTCTTCGGGCGTATAGCCCAGAACGCCTTCGACCGAGGGCGATATGAAGACGAGCTTCCCGTCCGGGGTGAGATGGTGGATGACGTCCGAGGCGCGCTCCGCCAGCAGGCGATATTTGGCCTCGCTCTGGCGCAGGGCCTCTTCGGCCCTGATTTCCTCGGTCACGTCCTCCACGAGACCCACCAGCGCGCCGACTTCTCCATGCGCGTCGAGCTCGCCATAGGCCTGCGTCTTGATGTGCCGGTAGCTGCCATCGCCGGCGAGGAAGCGCGTCACCGAAGTGACCGGCTCGCTGGTCTCGAAAGCATCGAGAAATTTCGAGAGAAGTTCGTCGCGATCGTCCGGATGGACGAGATCCAGAAACCAGTCGCCCCCCACGGGAATATGCACGAGCGGGCGGTCGAGAATTTTCGCGACGCCTTCCGACCAGGCAGGCGCCATCGCGCCTTTCGCCCAGCGCCAATGACCAAAACGGGCGAGGCGTTCAGCTTCGTGAAGTTGTTGCGCCAAGCGGCGCGCTTCCGTCACGTCGCGCGACAGGCAGAGGATCGCGCCGACATTCGGATCGGCAAGCAGGTTCTTCGCCCGAGCCTCCACCCAGCGCCAGCTTCCGTCGACATGGGGAAGGCGGAATGTCTCCATCGACACCCAGTCCGGCGAGCGTGTGCAGGCATCGAGACGCTCGCGAACTCGTTCGCGGTCATCGCGATGAACGGCATCGATGACAGGTACGCCGATCATGGGTTCGGGATCGAAGCCGAGAACTTCGCGCACGGCGGGGCTGTGATAACAGATGCGCCCCTCGGCATCGAGAAGGGTCAGGATGTCGCCGGCATTCTCGACAAGGGCGCGGAAGAAATTCTCACCGGCGCAAGGCAAACGGGAGCCGCCGCGCAATGCGGGCGATGTATCTCCCTCCGGCTGCACATTCTTGCGACGAGCCATCTTCCTACCCCGAAGTCCGGCCTCTAGGGCCATCCGGGCGGCGGCGACACCTCCTGTGTGCCGCACCGGACGGGGAGAAGATTAAAAGGCGAGCTTTAACATATGTTGAAGCGCGACGGTTTACGCTTCGCTAACCATACGTCTCTGCCGTTAGTCCTTGCGCTGAAGAATTTCCCAGGCGTGATCTGCGAGATTGCGGCACGCGTCGCCAAGCGTCATGGCGCGTTCGGAACTCGCATTGCCGTCCAGCCCGCGCTTGTAGACGCCCTGGCTGATGGAGGCGAGGCGGAACATCGAGAAGGCGAGGTAGAAGTTCCAGTCCTCTATGCCGTCGCGGCCCGCATGGCGGCAATATTCGGCGGCGAATTCCTTGTCCGTCGGAATGCCGGGCGTTTTGGTCCTGTCGATCGGGCCAACGCCGCCCGCGACGCCGAGCAGATCGTACATGCAGTTATACGCGACGTCGGCCAGCGGGTGGCCGATGGTGCAGAGCTCCCAGTCGAGGACCGCGATCATGTGCGGCTCGGTGGGGTGGAACATGGTGTTGCCGAGGCGGTAGTCGCCATGGGCGATCGTCACCGATTGCTCGTCGGGAATGTGTTCGGGCAGATATTTGATCAGCTCTTCCATCGACGGAATATCGGTCGTCTGCGCGCCGCGATACTGCTTGATCCAGCGGCCGATCTGGCGCTCGAAATAATTGCCGGGCTTGCCGAAATCGCCGAGGCCGACCTTCTCGTAATCGACCTTGTGGAGTCGCGCGAGATTCTCGGCGAGGTTCGAGTAGATCGCGCGGCGCTCGGCTTCGCTCGATCCGGGCATTGTCGACTCGCGGAAGACGCGGCCTTCGAGATATTCCATGACATAGAAGGAGGTGCCGATGATGCTGTCATCCTCGCACAACGCATACATATGCGGCACAGGAACATCCGTTTCGGCAAGAGCCTTCATGACGCGATATTCGCGGTCGATCTGATGGGCGCTGGCCAGCAGCACGCCCGGCGGCTTCTTGCGCATCACGTAGCGCTTGAGCCCTCGCGGCCCTTCCTCGGTCAGCAGGAACGTCGGGTTGGACTGACCGCCCGAAAACTGGCGCACGTCGAGCGTACCGCTGAAGCCTTCCACCGCCTCGCGGCAATAAGCTTCGAGCCGCTTCACATCGAAACGATGCGCTTCGCGAACTTCGCCGATCTCGCCGTCCTGCTGAGCCGCTTCGGCCATGACCGTCTCTCCCTCCGGAATTTCTTGTTGGGAGAGATTTAGCAGGACGGGACGAGGAAAAACAATGTCGGGGTACGGACCCCGGCGCGATGCCGGGGTGACGCAACGGAATGGGTGTCAGGCGGTCTCGTCCGTCGGCGTGAAGCCCTCGCCCATTGTGCCTTCGACGCGCTGGCGCCGCGCATTGTGAACGAGCGTGCCGGGCCCGTCTTCGTCCTCGGGCCGCGATGTCGCCATGCGCAGCACCTCGGCATAACCCGACTTCGTTTCGATGCGCGGGCCGAAGCCATTGGCGATCAGGAAGGCGCGGGTCTTGGGCAGGTTGTAGCAGGGCACCCACATCATGAGGTGGTGCTCGACGTGATAATTGACCCAATAGGGCGCGACGAGGGCGCGTTCGAGCCAGTTCGCCTTGGTCGTACGGGCGTTGCGGAAATCGTCGTCGCTGTCCGGCACCATCGCATGCTCGGCAATGTTGCGGACGCGCGTGATCGCCTGCTGCCAGGTGAGGAAGGGGAGGAGCCAGAGCGCGAAATAGAGGTACCAATGGCCGCTCGCAGCGAGGATCGCGAAGATGACGAGCTGGCAGATCGTGGCGCGGCCAAGTTTCGACCAGTAATTCCGAAGGCGCCGCTCGAGCGGCCAGTCCGGGCGTCCAAGCGCATTCAGGATCTGCGCCTTGCGCTGCTGATAGCCCGTCTGCCCGGTGAGGTCGCGAATCATCTTGCGGCGGAAGCTGGACTTCGTGATCGGGAAGGGCGCGGAGAGAATGAGGTCCGGGTCTTCGGCCTGCTGCGTATGGGCGTGGTGCTTCAGGTGATAGCGGCGATAGGCGCCCGTCTCCGCCATCATCGGATAGGCGCAGAGCCACTGGCTGAGGAAATTATTGAGCTTCGGATTGTGGCAGAGGACGCCATGCGCGCCGTCATGCATCAGGATCGCCAGGCCGAGCTGGCGGGCGCCGATCAACGCCACGGCGACGAGGAAGGTCACGGGATTGGGGAACCAGACGAAAAGCGCCATGGAGCCGAAGATCACGCCCCAGGCATGGGCGACGCACCAGAGGCCGCGCCAGTCGGAGCGGGCGCGGACGATGGAAAGCTGGGCGGGCGTCAGGAGTTCGCTGGCACTTATCATGCTCTGATCCTCGGTTCGCCAATCCTGGGTTCTGGCGTCTTCACTTTGATACGCGGTTGGAGCAGGCCGACGCCTGCGAGGCAGAAGGCCATGATTTCGTCGACGACCTTCTCGCCCTTTTCATCGAGTTCGTGGGATTCGGGCGCGAGTGGTCCGATAAGCGCCGTCGGAATGGCGCCGGCGATGCAGGCGGCCGTCACTTTAACATCCCGCGCGGGAAATTCGCCCGATGCAATGCCTTCTTCGAGGATGCCGGCGAAGATCTCGCCATGGGTGCGGCGGAAGCGGGCGCGCTCCTCGGCGAGGCCGACATCGACGGGTTCCGCCAGCAGCGCAAAGGCCAGCCTGCGGCCGCGCACGGCGCGGGTGGCGAAGGTGCGCAATACAGATTCAAGTCTTGCCGATGCAGTGCCGGGGCCTTGCGCGATGCCCGCTAGCACATTCATCTCGCGCGCCGAAACCTCGCGAAAAACCTGACGGCAGAGCTCTTCCTTGGAGGGGAAGTAGCGATAGAGCGTGCCGGTGGCGACGCCCGCCTTGCGTGCGACCTCGGTCATCTGGGCGGCGGCAAATCCGCCTTCGGCAACCAGCTCGCGAGCCGCGTTCAGGATATGCCGTCGCGTATCGGCGAGCCGGGCGGCTACGGAATCGGTGCGTCTATAGGCCAAAGCATGAACCTCCATTCGAGTGACAAGAATGAACTATGATTCAGATTGACGGTCAAGACGGGTATGATCGAGTCTTCAAAGAATGTGATGAATTCCGTTTCGTTGCACCGCGGGACGAAACGGGAGCGCTTGACCTGGCTTGAAGAAGTGAACCCGGAATCATCTATCTGTGCCAAAGGGTTTGCTTTTCCGCCACGCGAAGGGGCGCGACAGGGCGCGAATCCTGGGTCATAAAGCGCGTCGCGGGATCGAGGGGCCCGTCGGGCGGCGTTGCAGCCGCCGGGTTCCAGTTTCGAGCGGTATCCATGGACACGTCCTCCACGCCTCAGGTTTCCCTCAAGAGCGTCCTTGGGGTGCGCGATTTCCGTTTTTTCCTTGCGGGGCGCTTTCTCGGGACGCTGGGCTCGCAGATCCAATCCGTCGCGGTCGGCTGGCAGATCTATGACCTGACCCATAGCGCGACGGCGCTGGGCTTTGTCGGGCTCGCGCAATTCCTGCCCATGGTGCTGTTGATCCTGCCCGCGGGCGATGTCGCCGACCGGATCGACCGGCGGCTCATCGCGGCGGTGAGCTATGGGCTTCAGGCGCTGGCCATCGCGCTGCTCATCGTGCTGACGCATATGGAGACCGGCAATGTCTGGCCCTTCTATCTGGTGCTGGTGCTGACGGGCGTTTCGCGCGCCTTTGCCGGGCCGGCGCTGCGCTCTTTCGTGCCGTTGCTCGTTTCAAAGGAGCAGATGCCGCGCGCCATCGCGCTGAGCTCGTCGTCCTTTCAGGTCGCGGTCATCGGCGGTCCGGCGCTGGGCGGCCTCATCTATATCTGGGGCCCGACAGCCGCCTATGGCGCCTGCCTTCTCTTCTTCGTTGCCGTGGCCGTTGCCTTTATCGCGCTGCGCACGCAGCACAAGCAGCAACCCGTCGATCCGACCATGGGTGCCTTCGCCCGCGCCATGGCGGGCGTTGCCTATATCAGGACGCAGCCCATCGTGCTCGGCGCGATCTCGCTCGATCTCTTCGCGGTGCTGCTTGGCGGCGCGACGGCGCTGCTCCCGATCTACGCGAAAGACATTCTGCATGTGGGGCCGGAAGGCCTCGGGCTCATGCGTTCGGCGCCGGCCATCGGCGCGGTCATCGTCAATTTCCTGCTCATCTGGCGGCCGCTCCACCGGCATACGGGCCTTGCGATGTTTGCCTGTGTCGCGCTGTTCGGCGTCGCGACCATCGTCTTCGGCCTTTCTGAAAGTTTCACGCTGTCGCTTGTGGCGCTGCTGGTCATGGGTGGCGCGGACATGGTGAGCGTTTTCGTGCGCTCGACGCTCATTCCGCTTGCGACGCCGCCCGAGAAGCTCGGCCGCGTCAGTGCCGTCGATCTCATCTTCATCAGCGCCTCCAACGAATTCGGCGAATTCGAAAGCGGCATGGTCGCGGGCTGGATCGGCGCCGTGCCCGCAGTCGTGGTCGGCGGGATCGGCACGATCGGCGTCGTCGCGCTCTGGATGTGGCTCTTCCCGGCCTTGCGCAGGATCGACAGGCTGACGGATGTGAAGCCGGGCTAGATGAAGAGGCGATCCACCATGATCGCCGCGAAGACGATCAATCCGAAATCGCGGTTGGAACGGAAGAGCTTCAGGCAGAGAGCCGCGTCGTCGATGACGAGCGAGCGGATTTGCCAGACGAGATGTGCGATGGCGAGCGCAACGCCCGCGAAGTAAATCGGCCCAAGCGCGCCAGAAATGCCAACCGCGACAAGCGTGATCGACATCGCGCCATAGAACATCCACATCCAACGATGTGTCGCAGCGCCGAAGCGCAGCGCCGTCGATTTGACGCCGATCAGCGCGTCGTCGTCCTTGTCCTGATGCGCGTAAATCGTGTCATAGCCGATGGTCCAAGCGATGGAGCCGAGATAGAGCAACACCGGCGCAAGCGCGAGGTGATCTGTCGCCGCCGCATAGCCCATCAGCGCGCCCCAGTTGAAGGCGAGGCCGAGCACGAATTGCGGCCAATAGGTGATGCGCTTCATGAAGGGATAGGCCGCGACGATGGCGAGCGAGGAGATGCCGAGCAGGATGGCGAGCGGCGAAAGCGCCAGCAGCACCGCGAGGCCGATCAGGCATTGAAGGACGAGAAAGGCCCATGCCTGTTTCACGCTCACCGCGCCGCTGGGGATCGGGCGCGAGCGCGTGCGCTCGACGCGACCGTCGAAATCGCGGTCCACAATGTCGTTGAAGGTGCAGCCCGCCCCGCGCATGGCGACGGCGCCGATGGCGAAAAGACCGAGCAGGCGGAAATCCGGCAAGCCGTCGGCGGCAAGCGCTATCGACCACCAGCAGGGAAGCAGCAGCAGCCACGTGCCGATGGGCCTGTCGAGCCGCGCGAGGCGCGCATAGGGGCGCAGCGCCGCTGGCGCCCAGCGGTCGACCCAGTTTTCAGCCGGTGCGTCGGCGACGCGGGTTTCGCTGGCGGAAGTGGACATGAACTCAAAGCCCGATGGTGATGGTGCCGGCAGGATACTCGCCATTGAGAAGGGGTGTCAGATGTTCCTTGAGGCAGAGCGGATAGAAAATTTCCTCGCTCGCCATCAGCTCATCCATATCCCACCATTTCATGTCTTTTATCACGGCGCGTTCGAGTGCGGTCCAGTTCTCGCTGCTCAGTTCCGTCTCTTCGGTCCAGGCGAGGAAATAGGTTTCCTCGAAAAGCCGCTTCTCGCCTTTGACGGTGAGGACGCATTCGCGATACCAGACCGGCGGTCCGAGGCGGACTTTTGTGTGCCCGGTCTCCTCGCCGATTTCCCGCAGTGCTGCCGCGGCTGGGTCTTCGCCGGGCTCGATGCCGCCGCCGATGGTGAACCAGTAGGTGGTGTCAGAGACGCGGCCCTCATGGTCCCCGACATCCGGGTCATGCGCGCGCATGAGCAGCAATCGGCCCTCGGCGTCGAGGAAGAGAATGCGAACGGTTGGGCGAGTTTGCATGGGGCCGACGGTTTTGGTTTCCGATTGTCTTGTGATTACCATAGTTCTAATCGCCATGCCGCGGTCAAGCCGGGCCATGACGGAGAGGGTGACAGCACAATGCGCGACGACGATGACGACGACAGCCCCGCGCATTGCGGCACCGGCAAGACGCGGCTTTATGTCGATGCGCCGATGGCGGCGGGCGGCGACGTCCAGCTGGACAAGGACCAGTCGCACTACCTCGTCAATGTGCTGCGCATGGGGCAGGGCGAGCGCGTTCTCATCTTCAACGGTCATGACGGCGAATGGGCGGCCGAGATTGAAGAAGCCTCGAAGAAGGCGGCGATCCTGCGCGTGATCGAGCGGACGCGGGCGCATCAGCCGCTGCCCGACATCTGGCTTCTCTTCGCGCCGGTGAAGCGCGCGCGGCTCGACTTCATCGCCCAGAAGGCGACGGAAATGGGCGCCGCGATGATCCAGCCGGTCATCACGCGGCGCACCATTGTTTCGCGCGTCAAGGATCAGCGCCTGCAGGCCAATGTCATCGAGGCAGCCGAGCAATGCGGGCTCGTCGCGCTGCCGGAGGTGCGTGAGGCGGAGAAGCTCGACACGTTGCTCGATCGCTGGACGGAACGCGAAGGGCCAAGGCGCATTCTCTTCTGCGACGAGGCGGCGGAGCCCGGCGGCTCGAAAGTGGCGTTGGAGCGCCTCGCGGCGGAAGGCGGCAGGGGGCAACCTTATGCGTTGCTCATCGGCCCCGAAGGCGGCTTCGACGCGGAAGAACGCGCCCGGCTTCATGCCCGCAAGGACACGGTGGCGATCTCGCTCGGGCCTCGCATCCTGCGGGCGGATACCGCGGCCATTGCCGCACTTGCCGCCGTCCAGATGATTTTGGGGGACTGGTAGCGGGCGGACGCCTTTTGCGTAGCGTTCGCAAGTTCACGGGGGCAATTCTTTAGCGCTTGTCAGGCCGCGGCGGCGCTCCTACATGTTGGCGACGTCAAAAAAAGGGCCGGGGACCGGGCAGGGGCGATGCGGCCTCGCGATCAACGACACGGCCTGTCCAACCCAGGGGGCTCTTCATGAGCGTACTCGTCGCAGGGCCCGAGCCCATCACGAGCCGGGACGATCTCGTCGCCGCGCTCGAACGCGGCTCCAAGCCGAAGACCGAATGGCGCATCGGCACGGAGCATGAGAAGTTTCCCTTCCGTCTCGCCGATCATTCGCCGGTCCCCTATGAAGGGGCAAACGGCATCCACGCCATGCTGGAAGGCCTGCAACGCTTCGGCTGGCTCCCTGTGCGCGAGGGCGAGACGCTGATCGGCCTCGAAAGCCCGAAGGGTGGCGGCAATATTTCACTGGAGCCCGGCGGGCAATTCGAGCTCTCGGGCGCGCCGCTCGAAACGCTGCATCAGACCTGTGCGGAACTGCACGACCATCTCGCGCAGGTGCGCGAGGTCGGCGGCGAACTCGGCCTCGGTTTCCTCGGTCTCGGCTTCACGCCCAATTGGCGGCGCGACCAGATCCCGGTCATGCCCAAGGGCCGCTACAAGATCATGACCGAGTACATGAAGAAGGTCGGGACCATGGGTCTCGACATGATGTACCGCTCCTGCACCGTGCAGGTGAATCTCGACTTCGCCTCCGAAGCGGACATGGTGAAGAAGCTGCGCGTCGCCGTCGCGCTCCAGCCCATCGCCACGGCGATCTTCGCAAATTCTCCGTTTACGGAAGGAAAGCCGAACGGCTATCTCTCCTATCGCTCGCATGTCTGGACCGATACGGACCGCGCGCGAACGGGCATGATCCCCTTCATCTTCGACGAGGGCTTCGGTTTCGAGCAATATGTCGACTACGCGCTCGACGTGCCGATGTATTTCGTGCATCGCGAGAAGGGCTATATCGACGTGACGGGCCAATCCTTCCGGACCTTCATGGAAGGCAAGCTCAAGGGCGCCGAGGGCGAGACGCCGACGCGGGGCGACTGGATCAACCACCTCACGACCATTTTCCCGGAGGCGCGTCTCAAGAATTACATCGAGATGCGCGGCGCCGATGGCGGGCCTTGGGCGCGGATCTGCGCGCTGCCTGCTTTCTGGGTCGGCCTTACCTATGACCAGTCCTCGCTCGACGCGGCGTGGGATCTCGTCAAGGACTGGACGGCGGAAGAACGCCAGCAGCTTCGCGACGATGTGCCCCGCCTCGGCTTCAAGACGCCTTTCCGCAATGGCACGCTTCTCGACATCGCGCGTCGCGCGGTCGAGATTTCGCGGGCGGGGCTGAAGGCGCGGGCCAAGGACGATGGCGCGGGCTCGGAGAACGAAACTGTGTTCCTTTCCACCGTCGAGGACATTGTCGGCAAGGGCAAATCGCCCGCCGAAGAAATGCTCGAAGCCTTCCACGGGCGCTGGAACGGCAGCGTCGATCCGGTGTTCAAGGAGTATGCGTTCTGAAACACGTTGTCATGGCCCGCTTTATGCGGGCCATCCACGTCTTTTCCTGAATAGAGCTTTGTAGCGAAAACGTGGATGCCCCGGACGAGCCGGGGCATGACGGGCCAGGGGAAGGGAGGGAAACATGTTCAGTCACGTGACCATCGGATCGAACGATCCGCAGAAGCTCGAAGCCTTTTACGACGCGGTGCTAGCGACGCTCGGCATCCATCCCTTCTTCAAGATTGACGGAACGCTCAGCTACGGCACGGCGGCCGGTCCGAAGGTTTTCATTCTGAAGCCGTTCAACGGCCAGCCGCATCAGCCCGGCAATGGTGGCCATGTCGCCTTCCTCGCGCCGAACCGCGCGGCAGTGGACGCGTTCCACGCCAGGGCTCTCGAACTCGGCGGCACCAGCGAAGGCGCGCCGGGCCTCCGCCCGCATTACCACCCGAACTACTACGGCGCTTATGTCCGCGATCCCGACGGCAACAAGATTCAGGCGGTCTGCCATAGCAAGAACGGGTGAGGTGTTTTCAGAATAGGCATGTCATCCCGGCGAAAGCCGGGATCCAAGGGCGATGCGCCTTTGCGGAGTGTTAGCATGGATCCCGGCTTTCGCCGGGATGACACCTCAAGAAAATGGAGCGCGCACCGCATGGCACGTTGGGTTGTCCTTGCTATCGGGTTGCCTATAGCTGGCGTGGTTCTGATTTTGGGCAATGATGTCGGGATGTATTTGAGAAAATCGCCCACGAGTGCAAGGGCATGGGCGCTGATTGAGTTTCATCGAATTTGCTCTGAAAGGCATTTGGATGAAACCCGGTTTGTTGGGCCCGAGATCAATTCGAACACAGAGAACGGATTTGGCTTTTCGTGGAGAGACAGGTCCGACCCAGGCGAACAAATACTTGTTTCCGTGACGTACCTTCCCTTTGATGTCGACGGCGATCTCGTAAAATTAAAAGACGGCAAATTCGTCGACCCGCGTCAGCTCGAGGGCTCTCCAGCCGGTCGATGAGCTTTACGCCGCCTTCGCCGTGCCGCCGACCGTCAATCCGTTGATCCGCAGCGTCGCCTGGCCGACGCCGACAGGGACGCCTTGGCCTGCCTTGCCGCAGGTGCCGATGCCCGGATCGAGCTTCATGTCGTTTCCGATCATGGCGACGCGGGTGAGCACATCCGGTCCGTTGCCGATGATGGTTGCGCCCTTTACCGGTGCGCCGATCTTGCCGTTCTCGATGAGATAGGCCTCGGTGCAGGTGAAAACGAACTTGCCGCTGGTGATGTCCACCTGTCCGCCGCCGAAGGAAACGGCATAAAGGCCCTTCTTCACCGAGCGCAGGATTTCGTCGGGCTCGTGGTTGCCGGAAAGCATGTAGGTGTTGGTCATGCGCGGCATGGGCTGGTGCGCGTAGGATTCGCGCCGCCCGTTGCCGGTGGGCGCCATCCCCATGAGGCGGGCGTTCATCCGGTCCTGCATGTAGCCCTTCAGGATGCCGTCCTCGATCAGCACGGTGCGCGAGGTCGGCGTGCCC
>Ga0255338_1000629_pt1 | contig 96555 bp, 73 predicted proteins | sample MeOH1_35cm_T4_19_FD_203715 | JGI IMG/M metagenome (GOLD analysis project Ga0255338, IMG submission 203715) | Sandy soil microbial communities from University of British Columbia, Vancouver, Canada - MeOH1_35cm_T4_195 | ecosystem: Engineered > Artificial ecosystem > Sand microcosm > Unclassified ...
CGAATCTGGCAGTTACCACACAGTACAGAGCGGCTGTGCAAAGCGGTGTTTGTTCTGTTTTGTATTCCAATATTATTACCATTACCGTTCTGCAGGCCGTAACCACGGCCAATGCTGGTGTTGATCAGATCCTGTGCAGCACTACTTCGGCTACACTGGCCGCTAATACACCTGCATCCGGAACAGGAGCCTGGTCTTTTGTATCCGGTCCTTCGGCTGTCAGCTTCTCCAATGCAAATGATCCTTCTGCTGTATTGGGCGGACTTACCACTGGTGTGTACCAACTTAACTGGGCAGTTACCAACGGCGTTTGTGCTGCTTCGCAGGATACCGTGCAGATCACGGTTAATCCACAAACTGTGCCCGGTACCTTATCTGCCAGTGCCACCGTTTGTGCTACTGCCAACAGCGGCACTTTATCACTTACCGGTTATACGGGTAATGTTGTTTACTGGCAATCTTCTACTGATAATGGAACTACCTGGAATAATATTTCCAATACTTCCAACCAACATGCTTATACGAATCTGGCAGTTACCACACAGTACAGAGCGGCTGTGCAAAGCGGTGTTTGTTCTGTTTTGTATTCCAATATTATTACCATTACCGTTCTGCAGGCCGTAACCACGGCCAATGCTGGTGTTGATCAATCGCTCTGTAATGTAACATCAGCTACTTTAAACGGAAACACACCTGCTTCGGGAACCGGTACCTGGTCTTTTGTATCCGGACCTTCAACAGTCAGTTTCTCTAATGCCAATGATCCTTCTGCAGTGTTAGGCGGACTCACTGCCGGTGTATACCAGCTTAACTGGAGCATCAGCAACGGCGCTTGTGCTGCTTCGCAGGATGCGGTGCAGATCACGGTTAATCCACAAACAGTACCCGGCACACTCGCTGCCAGCGCTACCGTTTGTGCCACTGCCAACAGCGGTACTTTATCACTTACGGGATTCAGCAGTTCTATTCTGCGTTGGGAATCCTCTTTGGATAATGGAACTACCTGGAACAACATCGCTAACACCAGTTCTTCCCATACCTATACCAATCTAACAGCTACTACACAATTCAGGGCATACGTACAGAATGCGGTTTGTCCGGCATTGTATTCGAATGTTGCTACTATCAATGTGGTTGCGGCAGCCACTGTTGCCAATGCAGGTCCGGATGAAATTATTGTGAACGGTGTTTCGAGCACCAAACTGAATGGGAATGTACCCGTATCAGGCACAGGCACCTGGACACAGGTATCTGGTCCTACCACCCTCAGTTTTTCTAACCCGAATGATCCAAAAGCAACCGTAGGTGGTCTTTCCTTTGTAGCTGGCACTCCACCTACAGATGGGGTGTATGTTTTACGCTGGACTATCTCGAATGGTGTTTGTGCTGTTTCAGAAGACCTGGTACAACTTACCGTGCAACCTCCTACCAACCCCGGTGTAATCGGACCTGATGCTGTTGTATGTACCAGCAGTAACCACGGCACCCTGGTTCTTTCTGATTACCTCGGAACTATTCTCCAGTGGGAATCATCCATAGATTATGGCGCCACCTGGAATGTGATTGCCAGCACAGTGGGTACCAATCAGAATACCTATGACTATAATAACCTCACTACCACCACGCTGTTCAGGGCATTGGTACAAAATGGCGTAGGACTGCCACTGTATTCCGGTATTGCGGCCACTGTTACTGTTTTGGAATTAGTTACACCAGCCGATGCTGGAACCGATCAATCCGTCTGCAACAGTACGACAACTGTGCTGACAGGTAATACACCCACTTCAGGTACGGGTACCTGGTCTTTTGTATCCGGACCTTCGGCTGTCAGTTTCTCCAATGCACATGATCCTGCTTCGGTAGTGAGCGGGTTAACTACCGGCGTTTACCAATTGGCATGGACTATCAGTAATGGTATCTGTTCCGATTCGCAAGACTTTGTAAACATTACGGTATACGATCCTACCGTGGCCGGTATCCTTGCAGCTGCTGCTACGGTTTGTGCTACCGCTAATACAGGAACACTTTCGCTTACTGGTTATGTAAGTTCCGTGGTACGTTGGGAATACTCAACCAACAATGGAACTACCTGGAACAATATCGCTTCTACCACTGATACCTACACTTATAACAATCTTACTGCCACTACTGCTTACAGAGCCTATGTGCAGAATGCGGTTTGTCCGGCGCTTTACTCTAACACCGTTGCTATTAACGTAGTCCAAGCAGTTACCACCGCCAATGCAGGAGCCGATCAGCAATTGTGTAATGTTAGTTCCGCTACACTCGCCGCTAATACGCCTACTTCCGGTACAGGTATCTGGTCTTTTGTATCCGGACCTGCAGCTGTCAGTTTCACTAATGCCAATGATCCCAATACAACCGTAAATGGTTTAGTGGCCGGTACTTATCAATTTGCATGGACCATCTCCAACGGTCTCTGTTCTCCTTCGCAGGATGCAGTGCAGATTACCGTATATCCTCCTACCGTAGCCGGTACCCTTGCAGCTGCTGCTACGGTTTGCGCTACCGCTAATACAGGTACACTTTCGCTTACTGGTTATGTAAGTTCCGTGGTACGTTGGGAATACTCAACCAACAATGGAACTACCTGGAACAATATCGCTTCTACCACTGATACCTACACTTATAACAATCTTACTGCCACTACTGCTTACAGAGCCTATGTGCAGAATGCGGTTTGTCCGGCGCTTTACTCTAATACCGTTGCTATTAATGTAGTGCAAGCAGTTACCGCCGCCAATGCTGGGGCCGATCAGCAACTCTGTAATGTTAGTTCCGCTACACTCGCCGCTAACACGCCTACTTCCGGTACAGGTATCTGGTCTTTTGTATCCGGACCTGCAGCTGTCAGTTTCACCAATGCCAATGATCCCAATACAACCGTAAATGGTTTAGTGGCCGGTACCTATCAATTTGCATGGACCATCTCCAACGGTCTCTGTTCTCCTTCGCAGGATGCAGTGCAGATTACCGTATATCCTCCTACCGTGGCCGGTACCCTTGCAGCTGCTGCTACGGTTTGTGCCACTGCCAATACAGGTACACTTTCACTTACTGGATATGTAAGTTCCGTGGTACGTTGGGAATACTCAATCAACAATGGAACTACCTGGAACAATATCGCTTCTACCACTGATACATACACTTATAATAATCTTACTGCCACTACTGCTTACAGAGCCTATGTGCAGAATGCGGTTTGTCCGGCGCTTTACTCTAACACCGTTGCTATTAACGTAGTTCAAGCAGTTACCGCCGCCAATGCTGGGGCCGATCAGCAACTCTGTAATGTTAGTTCCGCCACACTCGCCGCTAACACGCCTACTTCCGGTACAGGTATCTGGTCTTTTGTATCCGGACCTGCAGCTGTCAGTTTCACCAATGCCAATGATCCCAATACAACCGTAAATGGTTTAGTGGCCGGTACCTATCAATTTGCATGGACCATCTCCAATGGTCTCTGTTCTCCTTCGCAGGATGCAGTGCAGATTACCGTATATCCTCCTACCGTGGCCGGTACCCTTGCAGCTGCTGCTACGGTTTGTGCTACCGCTAATACAGGAACACTTTCGCTTACTGGTTATGTAAGTTCCGTGGTACGTTGGGAATACTCAACCAACAATGGAACTACCTGGAACAATATCGCTTCTACCACTGATACCTACACTTATAATAATCTTACTGCCACTACTGCCTACAGAGCCTATGTGCAGAATACGGTTTGTCCGGCGCTTTACTCTAACACCGTTGCTATTAATGTAGTTCAAGCAGTTACCGCCGCCAATGCTGGGGCCGATCAGCAACTCTGTAATGTTAGTTCCGCCACACTCGCCGCTAACACGCCTACTTCCGGTACAGGTATCTGGTCTTTTGTATCCGGACCTGCAGCTGTCAGTTTCACCAATGCCAATGATCCCAATACAACCGTAAATGGTTTAGTGGCCGGTACCTATCAATTTGCATGGACCATCTCCAACGGTCTCTGCTCTTCTTCTCAGGATGCAGTGCAGATTACCGTATATCCTCCTACCGTGGCCGGTACCCTTGCAGCTGCTGCTACGGTTTGCGCTACCGCTAATACAGGAACACTTTCGCTTACAGGTTATGTAAGTTCCGTGGTACGTTGGGAATACTCAATCAACAATGGAACTACCTGGAACAATATCGCTTCTACCACTGATACCTACACTTATAATAATCTTACTGCCACTACTGCTTACAGAGCCTATGTGCAGAATGCGGTTTGTCCGGCGCTTTACTCTAACACCGTTGCTATTAACGTAGTCCAAGCCGTTACCGCCGCCAATGCTGGGGCCGATCAGCAACTCTGTAATGTTAGTTCCGCCACACTCGCCGCTAACACGCCTACTTCCGGTACAGGTATCTGGTCTTTTGTATCCGGACCTGCAGCTGTCAGTTTCACCAATGCCAATGATCCCAATACAACCGTAAATGGTTTAGTGGCCGGTACTTATCAATTTGCATGGACCATCTCCAATGGCATCTGCTCTTCTTCGCAGGATGCAGTGCAGATTACCGTATATGCAGCCACGAATAGCGGCAAACTGGTAGCCGATGCATTTGTCTGTGTGGCCGGTAACAATGGCAAACTGTCTGTTTCCGGTTATACAGGAAATATAATCCGTTGGGAGTCATCCACAGATAGCGGTAGTACATGGAATACGTTCAATCAAACCACTGCAGATTTTTCTTATACCAATCTGCAGGTAACTACTCAATACAGGGTATTGATACAGAATGGTATTTGCAACAGCACCTATAGCAATACGGTAACCATTCATGTTTACCAGCTTTCAGTTGGCGGAAAATTACTACCCACCCAGCGCACTGTTTGTGTAACAGCCAATACAGGCAGTCTGCAGCTGGGTGGTTTTACAGGAACCATTCAACAATGGGAATCATCCACAGACAATGGCAATAGCTGGACCCCGCTGAAACATACAGATACCAGTTACACGTATACCAGCCTTACCAGTACTACCTGGTTCAGGGTACTGATCAAAAACGGAGAATGTTCTGCCGCTTATTCTGACACAGCGAAGATCCGGGTTGATACAGCCACCCGTTCAGGCATTCTTTCCGGAACCAATATTGTTTGCAGTGGCAACAGCAGTGGTATGCTTACCCTGACCGGCAGAACAGGCAATATTATTCATTGGGAATATTCAACCGACAATGGTGTTAACTGGAATCTCATTATTAACAATACCGATAGTCTGCTTTATCGTGACCTGACAGCTAATACACTTTTCAGGGTATTGGTGAAAAACGGAGCCTGTGCCACCGAGTACTCAAACAGTATCTTAATTACAGTTGTTCCACTGGTAACCATCGCTGATGCAGGGCAGGACCAGACACTGTGTTACGCAAACAGTTCTGTTACATTACAAGCCAACGAACCCACATCGGGCGCAGGCAAATGGAGCCAGGCATCAGGACCAACAAAAATCGCATTTGCCAACGCTTCGTCAGCAGCTACCATGGTAACCGGATTACAAACCGGCACATATCGTTTTGTGTGGACCATTTCTAACGGTATCTGTAACAATTCTACTGATACGGTTACCATCAAAGTAGACAAAGTACTTTCTGCCTTTTCGCTGGCCAGTATCAATGATTGTGGCAAAACAACCTTCCGCTTCAATAATACAAGCCAGTCTGCTTTTGGTATCAAAAGTTATCAATGGTTATCCAGTACCGGAGACACTATACGGCAACCCAATGCCACCCTCAGTTTCACATCAGAGGGTGAAAATAAAATGGCATTGGCCATTGAAAGCAATACCGGTTGTACCCATACAACAGAAGCTATTTACAAAGTAGTGGTATACGAATTCCCGAAAGCAAATATCAATGCCATTGCCGATGCCTGTAAAAGTCAGTTATTCCAGGTTTCGTCTGATGTGAACTCAAAAGACTCCATCGCCTTTATTCTCTGGAACCTGGGCAATGGTTCCAGACCCAGAGATTCCGTTGTGTCCGTGCAGTATATGTCTGACGGAAACTACACACTGAAATTAACAGTGGCTACCGTTAACCGCTGTTTTGATTCTGTTTACAAACAGATTGCCATACACCCGATACCGGTAGTGAAAATCGATGCAAAACCCATTGTATGCCGGGGTGAAGAAGCTACCCTCACTGCTGATGGTGCTATGAACTATATATGGACCGATCAGGATAATAAACTTATCTGCGATGGTTGCGCCATAGCCAAAGTGAGACCGATGCAAAACAGTTCCTACAAAGTGATCGGGTATAATCAGTTTGGTTGCAGTCAGATCACCACCACAGACGTTCGTGTAATACAACCACTGAAAATGATTGCCTCTTTAAACGATACCATTTGTGTTGGTCAGTCGCGCCAGCTGTTTGCCAAAGGTGCCGCCAGTTACAGCTGGTATCCTGAAACAGGATTGAGTAATAAAAACGCAGCTTCACCAGTAGCCAAACCACTTATTACCACCACTTATCAGGTTGTAGGAAAAGATAATTATAACTGCTTTACCGATAGTGCGCAGGTAAGAATCACCGTGGGTAACCCAACCCGGATCCATATCGGTAACGATACCACTGTTACGGCAGGTGGTACGTACCAGTTGAATGCAAGACCCGAAGCACAGGATATCCGTAAATGGTATTGGAGTGGCCCGGTTGATTTTTCCTGCAAAACCTGTCCAACCCCGCAGGTAAAAGTTTCCAATGATGCCAGCATCTTGTGTCTCGCCATCAATGCCTACGGCTGTACCAGTACGGACACACTGAATATTAAAACTTTCTGTCCAAGTACAGATGTATTTATTCCCAATGCATTCTCACCTGATGGCGACGGAATCAATGATCTGTTGATAGTGCAGGGCAAAGGAATCAAGATGATCAAAAGCTTCAGAATCTTTAACCGCTGGGGTGAAATTGTTTTTGAGAAAACCAATTTCCTGCCGGGCGATCCTGCCTATGCATGGGATGGTAAGATCAGGGGCAAAGCCGCACCACCGGATGTTTTTGTATACGTATGTGAAGTGATCTGTGAAAAAGGGATCCCTTCTATTTTCAAAGGAAATACCGCTGTATTAAAATAATTAAATCATCCCCCCATGAAACGAATTTTACAAACCACCTTGCTGCTGATTGTTTTGCTGGGTATTCGTTCAGGATACGCGCAGGACTACACTTTCTCCCAGTTTTATGAGCAGCCCTTACTCCGCAATCCCGCACTGGCAGGTTTGTTTACAGGTGATCTGCGTGTTTCTATGTCGTACCGCGACCAGTGGGGCAGCGTAACCGTTCCATTCCGCACGGGTTCTTTAAACATAGAACATAAACTGCCCGTAGGTAAGGCAAATGATCTGATCACTATCGCTTCGCAGATGAGTGTGGATGCGGCGGGTGATATCCGTTTGAAAAGGACACAGATCCTGCCCTCTATCAGCTTTCATAAATCTCTTAGTGATGAGACGGATACTTATCTCACAGCGGCTTTCCAGGGCGGACCCGTATCCAGCCAGTTCGATGCCACACAACTCAAAATGGGCGACCAGTTCCGCGGTGGTTCATTCGATGCTTCTAACCCTACTGCACAGGTCATCACCAACAACAAATATTCTTACTGGGATGTGAATGCAGGTTTGTCATTCAGCAGTACGCTCAGGAATAAAACCAATTTTTATGTGGCAGTAGGCATGTCGCATATCAATACGCCCACTATTACATCAGTGACCGGTAGTGTACCTGATTTTCTCAGGCCAAAATTCATTATGAATGCGGGTATCAATGCACCTTCGGGCGAACGGGGTCATATTACTGCCTTTACTGACCTGATGATGCAGAATGGCAACCGCCAGTTACTCAGTGGTATCATGTATGGCATTAATGTCGTAGAATACGATAACGGCGATCCGGATATTCTGTATGTGGGTAGTTTTATGAGATGGGGCGATGCGCTGATACCGGTTGTGAAAATCGGATTTAACCATGTTAGTATCGGACTCAGTTACGATATCAATATCTCCAAACTGAAAGTGGTTTCTAACTGGCGTGGCGGACTCGAACTTTCCATCGTTTACCGGGATTTTCTGAAGATCCGCAATTCTACACTGGATAAATTAAGATGTATTAGGTTCTGATTTCTCCTGTGGTATCATTCTTATGGCATGTTTAACAAGCGGGTCTTCCTGGTAGCGGAAATGTTGCGAGGTTTTTCTCTTTCCGCTTCCGTCATTTCTTCACTTTGATGAAATAGATCACAGAATTATGCTCCAGATCACTGGTTACATTGATTTCGGTTCGCTTACGCTCTCCATCCGTAATAATCATCAGCGCTGAATTCGGCGGCGTTAACCCAAGGTTTTCTGCAAAGAAGATCATTTCATTCCTGCGGATATCTGCACTCAGTTTTACATAGAAAGTGATAGGCTTATTAGTCTGAAGTATCTGCTTATAAATTACCAGCTCTTTATTGTAAATGACCGAAACCGAATCGTTATCAAATACCCCGTTATCATACAACTCCACTTTCACTGAATCAGAGGTAGTCAGCACTTCAAAAGATCTTTTGGGTGTACGGCTGGTCATCTGTTCTATCATTGAAGGTTTTTTCACCCGAGGTGTAAAATCCAACAAGGTATTTATCTTCATTTTCTGTATACTGTCTTTGCCGGCAGCATACCCAGCTGTATTTTCTGTTTTTATGATCTGTGCCATCGGTCTCACTATACTATCCTTGCTGTTTTTACGATTCCCAAGGTTTTTTGTAGAAGTAAGAACAGGCGTTTTACTATTTCCTGATGCAGTTTTTGTAGCAGCAGTATTCGTAACTGATTTTCGGTAACCCGATCCCGTAACCGCATCTTTACCCATAGCAGATTTTATATTATCTGATACAGCATCAGACTGTTTAGCATTTCCCTGGCTAGACTGATTCAGTTTTTGCGCAGCAGTCACATTATTATGCTGCGCACCAGACTGTTTCTGCGCACTGTTATCCGTTTTATTCTCAGCCGGTACAACAGCCAACCCTTTATTAATCGGAGCCAGATCAAGTTCTTTGCCTGTAGGTGTCCATTGTGGATTTTTCTCCGTGGTCACAATCAGGTCCGAACGTCGGTTAGCCAGCTGTGAAAGTGCATTATAACTATTGCCTTCCTTACAAGGTACGATCAGGTGTTTCTCTCCAAAGAAATCAATGTTGATCCTGGAAGCAGCAATGCCTTTAGCCACGAGATACGCTTTTACCGCGGCCGATCTTTTACGTGAAAGAATCTCATTGGCACTGCGTGAACCGATACAATCTGTAAAAGAAGCCACCAGCAGATTCAATGCCGGATTCTTTGTGAGCTGTGCTATTACCTGCGCCAGCTGCGGATAATCCACATGGCGGATGCGGGCACTCGCAAAACGGTAATTCACATGCAGTCTGTCTACCGTAACCGCACTGATCGAATCCATTAATTGCTTTTGTACATCTTTTACGGCCACTAATGTATCTGGCCGAACCGGTGCTGCTTTTTTCACCAGCTCAGGAGTAGGCATACTATCCATTCGGGGCAGCGCTACTGCAGAAAACACTTCCATGCAACAGGCAGAAGCCCTGTCGGAACTCAGGTAGGCCGTATCTGATGTATTATTCTTTCTGTAATACAAATCATCTTTCACAGAATTCACCGGTGCGCCCAGGTTAACAGCTTCCTTCCACTGATTACTGCTGATATCACCACTTACTGAATACACATCCATACCGCCCATACCCACTCTTCCGGCCGAACTCAGAAATAATTGTCTGGCTACTGCATCATAAAATGGAGAAGCTTCATCGGCAGATGTATTTACGTTATTACCCAGGTTACTTGCTTCACCGTAAGGTTTACCATCCTGCATAGCCACCATCCAGATATCGTATTTACCATAGCCACCCGGCCGATCGGAGGCAAACAACAGAAAGCGGCCATCCGCTGTAAGAAAAGGTTGTTTGCTGCGATAGCTTTTTACATTCACATTCGAACCCAGGACGGCCGGCTCACTCCATTTTTCTGTAGTACTGTTTCGGGTAGTAATATACAATTGGTATTGGGGTTGCGGAGAAGCCGGATCTTCTTTCCATCCGGTAAAATATAACCTGAGACCATCAGCCGACATAGAAGAAGCACCCATATTGATCTTTCCCGGGATCTCCGTGTACACAGCCGTGGTTCCGGTTTTGAGATCAGCGGTATACAATCTCACCGGATATACTTTCTCTTTTTGTTTTCCCTGCAGTTCATGGCGTGAGCTGGTGAACAGAAAAGAGCCATCAGGAACCTTCTCCAATCCAAAGTTGGAGCCATCGGTTGACGATAGTGCCGTGAGTTTGGTAATCAGCGCTGCAGGTTTTTGTTTTTGCTGATTGATTACAAATTCACAGTTGGCCAATCCCTGTTTCGCTTTTTGCGTCATCTCATCGGCTGTTTTGTATTGCTGTAAAAATGATTTGAATGCAGCACTGGCTTTTTCGGGTTGATTATTGGCTAATAAAGATTCTGCATACCATAATCTCGCCAAAGGATACCTTGTATCCTGCGAGGCAAGGTATTGTTCGTATTGTGGAAGCGCATCGCGGTAGTGTCCGTATAAACGATACGACTCCGCCAGTTTAAATTGCAGTTCACTTTTTACTACGCCTTTCAATTTACGGGGGCCTGTATTACGGGAAGAAGGTTGAAAAGGATATACCAAACCGGGCGTAACGGTTGCCAGCGGACTATCATATAATACTGCAGCATACCATTTGGCTGCCCCGTAATAATTCTGCTGTTGAAAAGCAGCATCGCCCCTCCGTTTCAGTTTACGGGTACTTTGGGCAGATGCGGAATCAGCCAGCACACAGGTTAGTATACCTAACAGAAGGCAGAAACCCAATGTCGTATTTTTCATTTTTACAATCTGGGACATATAAACCGGGTATCAGGTATTTTCTTTTGACTGGTGAAACTGATCGACAATTCATAACCACCATTGGAAGCAGCCGCTGTTTTCAGTCCGGAAATATTTACATCATAACTGATTCCAATCGTAAGGCCATTGATATGCAAACCCAGACTGGGGGCAACCGCATCATTTTTCCGGTACATAGCTCCCATAATAAGATCTTTACCAGGTTCCAGTTTGAGATTACATACCATACCACCCGCCAGCTCTGTGGTACTACCCTGTTTCATAAAAAGTGCATGCGGAATCAGCTCTGCTGTCCGGCTTACCTGAAAACGCACACCCCCATGTACTGTATACCGCATGGGAATCAGGTTCTCATCACCACCCGACAGAAAACGGTTAACGGGTTGTGTAGGATGATAGAGGCTTACGCCGATAAAAGCATTGCTTTTTTTAGAAGGATCCCCATCAAAGTACATGAGTCCTACACTGCCATCCAAAGAGGTGGCCGAACGATAGGTAAAGATCTCATTGGAAGGTAATGAAGGATCATATCCTATTACCGGGTTGAACTGATTACCGAACTGCAGTTTGCCAGGATCTACCTTCCGGTTGATCACACCCAGCTGAAAACCGCCGCTCAGAATTCCGTACTTAGTCAGATGTACCCGGTAAGAAAGCGAGAGATAGGCATTGGAATATTGGTATCCCGCATCTGTAGACCGCATGTTTAAAGCCGTTACGCCCAATCCGATATTTTTAGGCAAAGAAAAATCAGCCGTAACAGCCTGCGTGGTCATCGGTGCATACAAACCCGGTAACTGACGGCGGTAATTGACTGCTACACGCGAACTGCCATCTATCACGCCACTTAGTGCGGGATTTAACCACAAGGGATAAGCATAATACTGGGTAAAATGCGGATCTGTCTGTGCCTGCAGCAGGGTAGCTGAAAGAACAGCGGCAGTTAATATGGTTACTAGTTTTCGCATGGTCATTTGCTTGATACTTATCTTATCACGCTGAAAGTGCCTCCTTTGTTAATGCGGCTTCCATCCTGCATAACCGCTTCCAGTGAATAGGTATATAAACCCGCAGGCATTTTTTGTCCGTTATGCGTTCCGTCCCATCCTTTTTTCAGATCGGTGGAAAGAAATAACTGTGTACCCCACTGGCTGTAAATAATCAGTCGCACAGAACTGATGGCAGTTCCATACACCAGTAACACATCATTCACCCCATCGCCGTTGGGCGTAATGGCATTGGGCACATAAATGCCATTGCCAAAAGGATTGCGTGTGGTGGCTGAAACCTGTGCAGTATCACTTGTCTGGCATACATACGGCCCTGTGGCTTTTACAGCTATCGACATATTGGTATTAGGTAATAATCCCGTTAGTATATGCACCCTTCCCTGTGCACCACTGGAGGGAGCTGTATAGCTGATTCCCTTATCGGTACTTATTTGGTAGGCAGTGGCACCTGGTACCGGATCCCAGCTGAACTGAAGGGTACTTGTTCCAACAGAATCAATCCGTATTACAGGTTTGGAAAACTGCGTTCGTACTACAATCGTAGCAACTGCTGTTTTGGTTGAGCAGATAGCTGGATTACTGGCTCCATTGATTGTATATGAAGTATTCGTATTAATAGAAGTTGCATAACTATTACCTGTATTGATCACATTCGTATTGCCAGTTACCCGCCAGGAATACGTAATGCCCGCCTGCGGATTGGTGATATACAGAGAATCCCTGTCGCCCGCACAAACAGAATCTTTCAGTACTGCTACGGTAAAATCTGCTACGGGTACTGCAAAACTTACTTTACTGCTATCCGTTGCCGTACAAACAGCTTTGGTAACAGCCACCCGGTACGTACCGGTTTGGGTAACAGTGATGGTACGGGTTGTTTCGCCGGTATTCCATTGGTAAGAGGCAAAACCTGCACCTGCATCCAGGCTGGTACTGTTGCCGCATACATTTACGGCAGTTTGCAGACTGGTCTGCATATTGATTACAGTAATTAATATACTGTCTTTACACACCTGGTTACCAATGGTACGGGTAACACGATACATAGTAGTTTGTAAAGGTTTTACTGTAATAGCAGCAGTGGTATCTCCGGTTGACCAGAGAACTGACCTGGACCCCGGTGGTGCCGTGGTTGAATCGGGATAATAGGCCCAGATGCCATCATGCCTGGCCCAGATCATTCGTTTGGCAGTGGCATCATAATAGGCATAATTGGCCAATGCTGTTTTAGCCAGGGCTGGTGGCACTTGTCCCTCACCCTGTATTTCCTTAAATCCTGTATCGATCCCTCTTCTGAAATAAAATGTTTTATTAGTGTTCGCCAGATTCTGATTGGTTGCATAATTATCCGTTGGCTGAAACCCGCCAAACAGGTAAAAACGTGATTGGTCTGCGTAATAACTCAATGCTCCCTCATATAAAATCGACGCACTGTTCACCGGTAGAATATTCTGGAACTTATAGGTACTTAAATCAAGTTCCCACAGATCGCGCAGCCAGCAGAACATACCACCCGCAGAAGCCCAGGCACTGCCCAAAGCACAGGCGCCGGAAAGTTCATTGCCTGAATAACTTCCCTGTCCGGAGAACAAATACAGTTTGGTGCCATCTGCATTGGCTGCAAGCAGGTTCCCTCCCTTGGGTGGAGTAGAATCGATAATTGGATTGGATTTTTTTTGCACCCACCCAAAACCGTCGTTCTCAAAAATCCAGCTTTTCATCTCATTAAAACCGTAACCACCATATATACCCACCTGTTTTGTTACCGGGTTCCAGAAAGAAGAAGAACCAAATGTTTCCCGATCAATGGTACCGGCACCGATGGCCACCCAGCTGCCTCCGTTTTCCGGTAATGCGTACACAGAATCACGTCCGCCCCGCCAGCACAACAAACGTTTATTGGTATAATCATAGGTAAACTCCGTATAATCACCCGGCCAGTTATTGGCAGGGATAGCCGAAACGGTATTGTTTTTCAGATCATACCGGGTAACTCTTTTATGAATGATGGAATAGAGGTACTGGTTGGCCTTATCAAAACCAAAAGCTTTTATATTAAACAGGTTGGAATCGATGGCCGTTCCGGGAATCAATAATTTCCAGACACCAGGCAACAAGGAATCTCTGGGGGGAGGGTCTTTCAGATCAAGTAATACCGAAGCACCGGAACAAATGGTGGTATCTTTCTGATAGATGAAAGGGGTGCAGACAGTAGACTGACCCGATACAGAAAGGTTCTGTAAAGAAAGGAGAATGGATACGAAAGAAACAAGATATACTCTTCGATTCTTCACAATTGGATTTTAATGGATATGGGAATCCCGGACAGTGATAAAGATACTCAAAACTGCTGTACTGGAAAAATGAATCCGCTGAAAATCAAGCAATCATTACATCAAAAAATAGTAGGCAACCAACTGACAACTGATGCCCACTGCCAGTCCGGCATACACTTCTGCATTGGTATGGTCGCTAACGAGAAAACGGCTGGTGCAAACAATGCCGGTAAGCAGGGCAGCTACACTCATATACAGGCCCAGGGGCAGCCGGTAATACATGGCAAACAGGATAATGGCCGCCAATGCGCCACCCACTGCCATACCATGCAGACTGATCTTGAAATAATTATTCAGAATCAGGCCCGCCACGGTAGCCATGAAAATACCCATGTAAAAAAACTTCAATACAGCCGGCTGGTCGGTAAAGTTGCGGCTGAGAAAATACATCCACCAGTAAAAAAACATGGTGATGATATAGGGAACGATCCTCTCTTTCTGCGTACGAAGAAAAATACTGTCGCTGAATTTTAAACGCCACAACAGGAACACCGCAAAAGCAGGGAAAAAAGCCGTTAACCAGAAAATGCTGAACAAACGTAATTGTAACTGGTATTCTGTAATACCCGCAAATTCATAAGGCACCTGGTAGATCAGAAAGAGAAAAACGTAAGTAGGAATGAATAAGGGATGAAATACATACGAAATCACTTTCGCCGGAATGGTTAATAGTGGCGAATGTTTTTCAGTGGTAGTCGTAGTCGTTTCTTCCATGATATATTTCTGTTTGATACCTGTCAGGTAATTTTCCCGCAAAGGTGCAAAGACGCGGTTTATAGTTCTTTCCGCAAACGCGCCACCGGAACGTTTAACTGCTCACGGTATTTGGCAACGGTTCTGCGCGCAATATTATAGCCTTTTTCCTGGAGCATATCGGTGAGCAGTTCATCGCTGAGCGGTTTGCGTTTGTCTTCCGCTTCAATCATATCACTGAGGATCTTTTTTACCTCGCGGGTACTCACTTCTTCTCCGCTATCGGTACTCAATGATTCACTGAAGAAAAATTTCAGCCGGTAGGTACCAAATTCAGTCTGCACAAATTTACTGTTGGCCACGCGGCTTACAGTAGAGATATCCAGATCGGTCAGCTCAGCAATATCTTTCAGGATCATGGGCCGCATGGTGGTCTCATCACCCGTCAGAAAAAATTCCTGCTGGTGTTTCATAATAGCGCTCATGGTACCGATCAGGGTATCCTGCCGCTGTTTGATCATGTCAATAAACCATTTGGCCGAATCGATCTTCTGTTTGATAAACAATACCGCTTCTTTCTGTCTTTTGTCTTTTTTACTGCCTTTCTCGTAATCCTTCAGCATATCCCGGTATCCTTCGCTGATGCGCAGATCAGGCGCGTTTTTAGAGTTCAGTGTCAACTCCAGTTTGCCGGCATTATTCAACACAAAAAAATCAGGTATGATATAACTCTCCGCCTTATTGATCTCCCCAATATTGCCACCCGGCTTGGGGTTCAGCTTAATGATCTGATTGATGACATCCTTGATCTGGTCATCCGTCAGGTTCAGGCTGCGCTGGATTTTTTCGTAATGTTTTTTGGTAAACTCATCAAAATACTTGCTCAGAATCTGGATGGCGAGTGTTACACTTTTTCCATCGTTCAGCTTTCTTTTCAGTTGCAGTAACAAACACTCTTTCAGATCGCGGGCGCAAATTCCTGGCGGATCAAACTGCTGTATCTGCTGCACCAGTTCCTCAATTTCTTTCTCTTCCACCACCAGACTCTGCCGGAAAGCAAGATCATCCGAAATAGACGATAACTCCCTGCGCAGATAACCATCATCATCTAAACTACCTACAATCTGCTCTGCAATTTTATACCTGCGTTCATCCAGTTCCAGCATACCCAACTGGTCAAGCAGCAGATCATGAAAACTGGATTCTACCCTGATCGGGATCACTTTCTGATCGTCCATTTCAGGATAGTTATCATCCTTCATTTTATAGTCTGCGATCTCACCGTCATCATCCACCACATATTCGCTGATATCTACATTGTCATACTCTTCCTCGCTGCCATCCAGGTCTGCATCATCATCAGATGCATTGTCAAATTCGTCCTGGATATCATCTCCATATTCATCCTCATGCCCCTCTTCATCCAGTTCCAGTGCCGGGTTCTCTTCCAGTTCTTCCTTGATGCGCTCTTCGAGGTTGGCAGTAGGTACCTGCAGCAGTTTCATTAACTGAATCTGCTGGGGCGACAATTTCTGCAGCAACTTCTGCTGTAAGGATTGACCTAAAGACATAATAGATGTAAAATACGATTTACAAAGCGTGAACTTATTCAATCCGGCTTTGTTTTAATGCCGTAAATTTACATACAAAAGAAACCAACCCAATAGTGAAAGCAATTTGTTTGTTTGTGAATTTATTGCTAATAAGCGCAGCCACCAGCTTTGCGCAAACAGGCACACCCATATTCAGCAACAAACACAAGGATATTGACAGTCTGAAAAATATCCCATTACGTTTATTGCCGCAGGATTATTACAGTAACCATCTTGGCTTTTTCTGCAAGAAAGAATTACAGGTAGAAAAACTAACCAGGATCCCCTTTCGGGTAAGATTGGGAAGTCTGGATTATGTGAATACGCTGGAAGGTAAGGGAAAAGAAATCAGACCTTTGCAGAAAGCACCTCTTCGAAATTGATCAGCCGTAGCTGCTTAGTGGAAGCTGTTACATATAACTCTCTCAGAATCTGCCACTTATCTTCTTCAGAAAAACTATCTAATCGGAGTGTATTGCGGAAACTGCTTTGCTGACTAAACGTAATACTTCCATCCATTTCCTGTTTGATCCAACGTATATCATCCCATACAACCACCGAAACATAGGCACCCGGCAACTGTGGTAACCATTCAATATATACATCGTTGATCTCAACATAATAATTTCTCCGTGATGCTTTGATTCCGGAAACGCCATTTGAAATGAAGAAAATTGCTATAACGATATGCGCTACCCGCGAGAAAGTATTTTCTTCATCAAAAACCAGATACAGTAGCAACACAACAATACCCAGCACCAATTGCAGCCAGGCCCAGTACAGTTTTTTCTGCCGTTTAGGTGGTTCTATCTGTAAAGTATACCGAGCCATAGCGTGGATCGTATTTAGGAATGGGCCTGCAACACTTTTTTAATCGCCGCAACCATTTTCTCTCCCTTGTCACGGATCTGTTCATCCGTCCACACAAGACTGATAGCGGTAGAGATGCAACGGCTCATGATAGCATCACTGGCAGAAAAGTCTGTTTCTTTTAATTTCAGTAAAGCGGCTTTCTGCACATCGCTCAGCGCACTCAGGGTACTGGCATTTTTGAGGTGATCCCATTTGCTGATATAATGCCAGTTATTCACGAACCAGTAAAAATTACCGGCCAGTATGCCCTGTTCCTTCATTTCGGCTACTACGGCTTTGGTCAGTGCTTCGGTAGGCAGGAACCAGCTTACAAAACTACAGCTGTCATCTCCTCCCTCCGGCACCACGCGGAAACTTACTTCCGGGATCTGTTCCAGATAAGAACGGAGCGCTTTGTTATTTTTCTTCTGCAGGCCAAGGAAAGTGCCTAGTTTACGGATCTGCGCCAGACCCACTGCCGCATGTAATTCACTGATGCGGTAATTGTATCCGATAAAAGGATGCAGATCGGCACCGCGGTCAGCACCCAGATGGTCATGTCCATGATCAGTGTATCCATCCGATTTACGATATACTTCTTCACTATTCGTCATCACCACACCACCTTCCGCACAGGTGATCGTTTTTACAAAATCAAAAGAGAAAGTGCCTGCGTGCCCGATCGTACCCAATGATTTCCCTTTATACGATCCCCCGATGCTCTGGCAGGCATCTTCGAGCAGGATTAATTTGTGTTCATCACAGATCTGTTTCAACGCATCCAGGTCTGCCATGCTGCCGCACATATGCACGGGCATCACACATTTGGTTTTGGGGGTGATGGCTGCCCGCACGGCACTGGGTTTCAGCGTTAGTGTTTCATCAATATCTACCAGTACCGGTACGGCACCTACACTCAGTACCGCTTCAAAGCTGGCTACAAAAGTGAAGCTGGGCATGATCACTTCATCACCGGCGCCAATGCCCAATGCGGCCATGGCCGTCGTTAATGCCGCCGTTCCGTTAGCGGTCAGCTGGGCATAACCGCAACCGAATACTTCTGTAATGGCCTGCTCCAGTTCTTTGGCCTTCCAGATTCCCTGGCGTGGACCATCAAAACCATATCGCATCAGAATGCCTGTTTCCAGTACATCATTCACTTCTTTTCTTTCTTCGGCACCAAATAATTCAAAACCGGGCATAGAATAATAGTTTGGAGTTTGTTGTCTGGAGTTGGGAGTTTGTTTCCCTGCTCCTCTCTTAATAGAAGGGCAAAGTTACAATAATCTGCCGCAACAAAACGATCGCTAAACCCCAAACTTCACAGCCCAAACTCCAAACTTCTTTACCTTTGATCTATGCAACCTATCCTGTTTTATTGCTACGATGCCTACTGCGGCTGGTGTTATGGGTTTAGTCCGGTAATGAAAAAAATCGCGGAACAATACCCCGCCGTGCAGATCGAAGTATTATCCGGCGGAATGATCCTCCCCGAGAAACCTGTGCCCATTGCCGCTACTGCGGGATACATACAGAAAGCCTATCCTACAGTGGAAGAATTGACGGGTATCCAATTCGGGGCAGAATATCTATGGCATATCAATAATCCCGACCTCAGCGACTGGTTCCCGCATTCGGAAAAACCGGCCATTGCCTTGTGTATTTTTAAAGAGATCTACCCCGAAAAACAAGTGGCTTTTGCCGCTGATCTGCAATACGCCCTGCATTTTGAAGGACGCGACCTCACAGATGATGAAGCCTACCGCCATCTGCTTGAAAAATACAGTATCCAACCGGAACTGTTTTACACCCGGCTGCATGCGGATGAATACAAAGACCAGGCTTACTACGAGTTTCAGTTATGCAAGCAGTTACAGGTTACCGGTTATCCCTGCGTATTGCTGCAGAACTCTGATACCAAATTCACTTTACTGGCAAGGGGATATACCGATTATGAGACCCTTTCTGCAAGACTCGATGCAGCCCTGACGGATCTGAACAATGCCGGTTAATACAATGAATTGTTAACTTACGACAGCGGTACGGCCCCGCTGTATCATAACCTTAGTTTGCACCCAAATCAGACTGCATGAAAAAAATCTTAAGCGCTTTATTTGTACTGACCACATTATGGTCGCAGGCACAAAGCAGTAAAATGGATTTTGAGAAATACGAACCGGTTTCTACACTCGTGGTTCCGGAACACAAACTTACCCGCGCTAAATTCCCTTTTATAGATGTACATAATCACCAGTTCAGTATGCCTACGCAGAATATAGCTGGTTTACTGAAGGAGATGGACAAACTGAATATGCGGGTGATGGTGAACCTGAGTGGCAGATCGTATAAGTCGGTGGGCGGGCAATTTGGTCTGCAGGATCCATCCTATCTGGTAGATGCCATCAAACACGTGAAAGAAACCACGCCTAACCGTATCATCCAGTTTACCAATGTTTCATTTATTGGGGTGGGGGAACCTGGCTGGACGGCCAATGCACTCAAAGAACTGGAACAGGATGTAAAAGCCGGTGCCAATGGATTGAAAGTATATAAGAACCTTGGTTTTTCTTTCAAGGATAATAGCGGCAAACTGCTGCGCATCGATGACCCGAGACTGGATGCGATCTGGGCCAAATGCGGAGAATTAAAGATTCCGGTTTTGATACATACCGCCGATCCCAAATCGTTCTGGGATCCCGAAGATGAGAAGAATGAAAGGTGGCTGGAGATTGCCACGCATCCCGATCGTAAAAGAGGTAATACCGATCCGGCTCCCTGGGGCGATCTGATACAGCAGCAACACAATATCATCCGCAAACACCCCAACACCACTTTTATAGCCGCCCATTTTGGCTGGTATGCCAACGATCTGGGTAAACTGGGCAAACTGCTCGATTCTTTTCCCAATATGCATGTAGAGTTTGGGGCCATTATTGCCGAACTGGGCAGACAGCCACGCATGGCTAAACAGTTTTTTGAGAAATACCAGGACAGGATCCTGTTTGGCAAAGACAGTTGGGTACCCGATGAGTACGCCACCTATTTTCGTGTACTGGAAACGGAAGATGAGTATTTTCCTTATCACAAAAAATACCACGCATTCTGGAAAATGTATGGCATGGGTTTAAGTGATGCTGTACTGAAGAAGATCTACTATAAAAATGCCCTTCGGCTGATCCCGAATATTGATAAAACACTGTTCCCCGAATAAACAAATCCCATGCATACGCTTTGAATAAAACGGATGCATGGGAATAATACTTCTATTCGTCTTTATTGTGGTATCGAGTGCAAAGCAATGCGGTTACCTTCCGAATCAAGGAACACGGCCATATAACCATATTCAGGTGTGATTTGTGTTTTGGGAACCAGGATCTTACCGCCGGCGGCTTCAATCCTGTTGAGCACCAGCTGCACATCCGGGTTGGCATTGAGGTAAATCAGCGTTCCTTCTGTTGCAGAAGGGATATGGTAACCGCCACTGTCTATCAAAGCACCTCCCACACCCATCATATTCTCAATAGGAAACATACACATTTTAAGATTCGGCAGATCCATGGGAATCATGGAAAATTCAAAAATGGCTTCATAAAAAGTTTTGGCACGTGAAAGATCGGCCACGGGTATTTCAAACCAACTGATCGCGTTCTGGTGTATCATACATAGTTGTTTAGAAGCAGCCAAACAAAGCGGCTACCAGATTATTGTTATCTTTTTTTCTTTTGCAAAGTGCCGTGCATACGCACTACTTCCATCAATGCAGCCGTGGCATACCAGGGGTGATATTCCATGGCAAACAGTCCCGCTTTTACAGCAGGATCCGTTAAACTCAACGCTTCTGCTTCCGCAACGGTGGTTACATTAAATACATATATACCTTCTACCCCTGTATTGGCAGTCATGGGTCCGGCCAGTACCAGTTGACCCGCTTCGGCAAGCCTCCCAATATTTTGCATATGGCCTTTCAGCAACTCGCTTCGCTGGGTTTTGTCTGTGATATTAGCGGGGCCTTTCCGCAGAAATGCCATTACATATTGTTTCATGCCATATTCATCGGCGCCTGTTTTTTTAGCCAGAACGGAATCATAGGTTTGCTGCGCCCCGGCAGTAGATGCCATACAAGTGAAAAACAGCACCCACAAAATGGATTGTTTTTTCATACATCTTGGTTTTAGTAACTAAATCGGTTACCGCCAAACACCCAGAATAGCCCCCATCAGCGCAAGCGAAACCAGGCTATATCCTCCATTGATCAGAATAAAGGCCCAGCTTTTCAGCTCAAAAAGACTATGAATGGCGATGGCGCAGAATGTCCAGATGCCCGCTAATACACCGGCCGTAAGTCCCCAGGCCAGGTCTGTTTTGGCATCATTCAGGAACATAGCCAGGTTGGCAGACATCAGAATGGAAAAAACAAACGTAAATCCAAAGATTTTTCCTTTGTTGCCCTGTTTGATTTGTTCTTCGGTCAGATTACTGGCTTTCATCCAGGTTTTGCCAAATAAAAGGGGAGAATACCAGATGCCACCCACCACAAAAGCGGAGATGCCGGCCACCAGAACGGCCAGCCAGTTAATGGTTTCCATGTTCATAATAAGCAGTTTTAGTGTGTAGAATGGATTGTACTCCTAATCTACACATCTAATTGAATATTTTACAATTTTCGGGGAAAAACGGAAATCCGGGATAGCCGCCCCGTTACGTAGTAACAGATACTTAGTAAAATCCTAAATATCTGCGTAAGCCAGATTGTCGGGGTTATTTTCTTCATTTTCCCCTTACTTTGCAGCAATTAATCACTTATTATGGAGTACAGCAAATTGATATCAATAACCGGTTTGAACGGTTTATTTGAACTGGTAGGAAGCAAAACCGATGGAGCCATTGTGAAGTCGCTCGAAGACAAGACCACCAAATTTGTCAGCAGCCGTATACACAACTTTTCACACCTCGAAAGTATTGAAGTGTATACCATCCGCGAAAACGTGAACCTGGTAGATGTTTTCCAGGCGATGGGCAACAGCAAAGAGGCTTTACCATCCGATAAAGATGCGGCTGCCGTAAAAGCCTATTTTCAGAAAGTATATCCAGACATGGATTTTGACAGGGTATACGCCAGCGATATGAAAAAAATGATCAAATGGTTCGCCATCATCAAGGCTAATAATATTGATCCCAAGCTGAGCGAAGAGCCGGAAGAAGAAACCGAAGAAGCCTAACCCATTCTTTCATAGAAAGGCCGTCACAAGAACCTGTGACGGCCTTTTTTATAACCGGTCTTATTCCGGTTTTGATAAAACCATCATAGCCGTATAATTGCTAACTTGTGCCTCCTCAATTTGCTATATGAAAAGAAACTATTTTATCTCCGCCGCATTAACGATTTGTCTGCTCGTAAGCACACTGGGCATGTATGCGCAGGATTTTTATCAAACATCCCCTGCCGCAGAACGCTGGGTGAAAAAGAAATTCAGGAAGCTGAGTAAGGACCAACGTATTGCACAGCTCATGATCATTCGCGCACACAGCAATCTCGGTGCCGAACATATAGCACAGGTAACAGAACTGATCAAAAAATACAATGTAGGCGGACTCTGTTTTTTCCAGGGAGGTCCGCTCAGACAGGCCTTGCTCACCAACGAATACCAGCGTATAGCCAAAACACCGTTACTGATCTCGATTGATGGCGAGTGGGGACTGGGCATGCGTTTAGACAGCGTGATCAACTACCCCAGGCAGTTAATGATGGGTGCCACTACCGATAGCAAACTCATCTATTCCTTCGGAAAGGCCGTGGGCGAACAATGTAAACGTCTCGGCATACAGGTAAATTTTGCACCGGATGTGGATGTAAATAACAATCCGCTGAACCCCGTGATCAACGACAGAAGTTTTGGAGAAGATAAATACAAGGTAGCCAGCTTTGGGGTGGCTTATATGAAAGGCATGCAGGATGTGGGAGTGATGGCATCGGCCAAACATTTTCCTGGCCATGGAGATGTGTCTGTTGATTCGCACAAAGACCTGCCCGTGATCAACAAAACACGCGAGCAACTTGACAACCTGGAACTATATCCTTTCCGCGAACTTATCAAAGCCGGTGTAGGAAGTATCATGACGGCACATTTATCTATCCCTGCCATAGATACAACCGCTAATCTGCCCAGTTCCTTATCTAATAAAAATGTGACTGGTCTGTTACGCAATGAACTCGGTTTTCAGGGTATTACCTTTACAGATGCATTGGAAATGCAGGGTGTAACCAAATTTTTCCCGATGGGAGAAGCTTCGGTGATGTCGCTCATAGCCGGTAACGATCTTTTATGTTTACCAGGTGATATACCGGGCAGTATTGCCAAAGTAAAAGAAGCCATCAAAGAAGGTAGATTAACCTGGGATGACCTGAATGCCCGCGTAAAAAAAGTATTGCTGGCCAAATACAACCTGGGATTACATAAAATCACACCCATTGAAACAGAAGGGTTACTGGCCGATCTGAACGAAAAAACCAACCAGATCAGAACCCAGCTCAGTGCCAATGCCTTAACACTGTTACGGAAACAGAATGAAAATATCTTCCCGCTGACCAAAGGAAAAAAAGTGGCCTATGTATGCATGGGCGCTCCTGCAGAAAATACAATTGCCTCCCGGATGCACGCAGAGTACAATGCAGATGTATATCTCTTCGGCAGTAAAAACAGTGTAGGTAAGGAATTACAGGACGATAAAAACCCGGTCACCATTATCGAGAAAAGCGATAGCGCCGGTGCCACACAACTGATCAATACCATCCGGTCAAAAAATTATGATGTAGTAATTGTAGGTATGCACAATTTCAGCCGCAGACCTGCCAATAATTTCGGCATCAGTAACGCTTCTGTGTATCTGGCCAATGGGTTACAACAGCTGAATACCCTTACACTTGTTTTCGGCAACCCCTATGCTATTAAAAATGTAGCCACTGCCCCTAACCTGATTGCCTGCTACGAAGACGATGATCTTACGCAGGAAGCGGCAGTATCAATGATCATGGGCAAAATCGAACCCAAAGGAAAATTACCTGTTACAGTAACCGAGAATCTGCAATTCGGAGATGGGATCGTTTACAACAGTTATTTCCCTAAAACCACACCCGAATCGATTGGCCTATCTTCAGCAGCCCTCAACAAAATTGATCAGATTGCAACAGAAGCCATCGAAAAAGGTGCCGCACCGGGTTGTGTGGTATTGGTAGCCAAAAACGGAAAGATCGCTTATAACAAAGCATTTGGTTATACCAATTTTGATAAAAAAGAACCGGTTACCACTGATATGGTTTTTGACCTTGCTTCTGTAACCAAAATTTCGGCTACTACTGTTTCTATCATGAAATTATATGAAGAAGGAAAAGTAGACCTCAATAAAACACTGGGCGATTACCTGCCCTGGGTAAAAGGAAGTGACAAAGCGCCTTTGAAACTGGTGGATATTCTGTTACATCAGGCAGGACTCAACCCCTTTATTCCCTTTTACAGAGAAGTGATTGATACTGCTACCGGCAAACCTTTGCCCCAGTATTTTTCTTCTCAAAAAGATAATGAACACCAGTTCAGGGTAGCAGAAGACCTGTATGTAAGAAACGATTGGCAGGATACTTTGTATAAGCGCATCCTTCAAAGTAAACTGACCGCAACAGGCAAATATGTTTATAGCGATAACGATTTCATTTTTCTCGGGAAGATCGTAGAAGCGGTAAGTGGTAAACCTTTAAACGAATATGCACGTGAAACCATTTACGAGCCGCTGCAGATGACCACCACCATGTACCGCCCGAGAGAAAGCATGCCGATTAACCAGATCGTTCCTACTGAAGAAGAAAAACATTTCCGGCAGCAACTGATCCGTGGCGATGTACATGATGAAGGTGCTGCCATGTTTGGCGGCGTGGCCGGCCATGCGGGTTTATTCAGTAATGCGTATGATCTGGCCAAACTGTACCAACTCCTGCTGAACGGAGGCGAGTTGAATGGAGTTCGTTTATTCAGCAAAGCCACCATCGATAAGTTCACGGCCTATAACAGCAGTATCAGCCGCAGGGGCCTGGGTTTTGACAAACCTGAAAAAGACAATGAAACCCGGAAAGAGCCCTATCCATCCAAAAGTGTATCGCCGGCAACTTTCGGACATACCGGTTTTACCGGTACCTGTGTATGGGTAGATCCTAAAGAAGATCTGGTGTATATTTTTCTGTCTAACAGGGTAACACCTACGCGTAACAACAATAAACTCAGTCAGTTAAACGTACGTTCAAACATCCAGGAAGCCATTTATCAGGCAATTGTGAAGTAAAACACAAAGAAAACCGACATATCGGGGGCTTGAAGTACCTTAGTGCTTTACAAAACAATCTGCGTTTTATGAAGCAACTATTGTATTTGCCCATTGTGGCAGTCCTGTTTGCGGTAAGTATGTCATCTTGCAAGAACGATGTGCCCAAAGAGGCAAAATACATCCCTAAAGAAGCCGGATTTGTACTCGTACTGGATCCGGGACAGATGAAAGATAAGCTGCAGAAAGGGGGCATCAGCATTGATACCTTATTAAGCCGGGTCTTCAAAGGTGATTCACTGGATGTAAAAGACAAAGCCAGAATTGAGGAACTGAAAAACAATGCAGGCATTAACTGGTCCAATAAGATGTTCGTTTTTGGTCAGCAGAAATCCCATGCAGACAATAGCACCTCCAACACATTCAGCCTGATTGCTGGTTTGGAAGATGCGGGCAAATTAGCGGCTTATCTGCAAAAGCAGGAAGAACTCAAAGGCAAATCCATCACCAAGGAAAAAGACTACAGCCATATCAGCACCAGCGATGGTAGTATGCTGGCCTGGAACGACCAGCAGGTGATTGTTACCATGTATACGCATACACTGAAACCTGTGTATGATACTACTGCCATGACTTTCAAAAAGCCACTTCCCGCAAATATAGAAGCGGAGATGAAACAGGAAGTGGCTCATTACTTTACGCAGTCCATCAAAGAATCACTTGCCGACCTGTCTGTTTTTACGGATATGTTCAAAGAAAAAGCAGATGGTTACGTATTTACCAGTGCCAACAGTTCACTGGCTGCATTAAGTATGATGTCTTTTCAGTTACCCAAACTGGAAGAGTTGATAAAAGACAATTATGCCACAGCTACCCTGAGTTTTGAAGATGGACGGATCCTGGCTACGTCAACCAGTTACACCAACCAATTACTCAGCAGTGTATTAAAACAGTATGCAGGTCCAACTGTGAATCTGTCTATGCTGGAGCATTACCCATCACAGAATATCAATGGCATTATGCTAGCAGCATTTAACCCTGAAATTTTCGGTGGTTTGCTGAAGCAACTGGAAGTGGAGGGGCTCGTCAATAATTTTCTTGAAAAAAGCGGGCTGAGCAGCCAGGACCTGTATAAATCATTAAAAGGAGATATTGCAGTGATTGTATCAGATCTGGGTACCACCACCACTGAACCCGAAGCCAAACAGGATGAACGTAGTATGTTACGCAAAAAGCCCATCGGCAAAATGATACTCAGTGCACCTGTGGGCGATAAAGCCAGTTTTGCAAAAGTGATGGATAAGGCAGTGGAACAGGGCGTATTGGTAAAACAAAACAATGTATACAAAGCAGGCAACCTGTTTACATTTATGGGCATGTATATTCAGGCTGATGATAAAAACCTGGTGATCGCCAGCGACTCTCTCACCTATGCGGCGTATATGTCGCAAACCAGTAAAGTGGCTATCAATAAAGAAGCACTCGACCGCTTTAAAGGAAAATCAACCGTGTTTTATTTTGATATTGCCAATACACTTAATGGCTTTAGTAAAGATGCCCCGGCAGGTTTTCAACAATCTTTAACTACTGCTAAAAACACATTCAAAGATGTGCTGGCTACCTCAGATAATTTTGATGGCAAGTCTGTAAAAGCCAGACTGGAAGTCATGATGCAGAATGAAAAACAAAACAGTCTGGTAACTTTAACCAGCCTGATAACAGATATAGCAGTAGACATGAGGCTGCAGGCAAAACGTGAAAAGGAATCGGAAGAAAAATTATTTCCGGGCGGAGTACCTGCCATCATCCGAACCAATTAATAACTTTGTTATGTTTAAAATAATAGGGTCCTGCCAGGCAGGACTTTATTATTTCGATTCATTGTATTGATGAAAATTCTGCTGGACCATATCATTCCAACGCCCTTAAAAGACCGTTTCTCACAAAACGGCTCTGCTATATGGAATACATCTGTTCAGTTTACACAGGGAGAATATATCAAGATCAAAGCTCCCAGTGGAACAGGCAAAACCACACTGGTTCATATTTTATACCAGATCCGTCATGATTATGAAGGTAAAATAGTGCTGGACGACCGTCCAGCAACAGCAATCACGGGGGATGCGCTGGCCTTACTCAGACAAAAGCAGGTAAGTATCATTTTCCAGGATCTACGTTTATTTCCGCAGCTTACTGCCAGAGAAAATATTGAGCTGAAGCGGGTGATGCAGCAACCTTTTTATGAATCATCGGTGATTCATGAAATGGCTGCAGAACTGGGCATTGAAAAAATCCTGGATCAGGAGGCAGGCCTCTGCAGTTATGGCGAACAGCAGCGGATAGCGATCATACGGTCACTGATGCAGCCTTTTGAATGGCTGATCATGGATGAGCCTTTTAGTCATCTGGATATTGAGAACACCAAAAAAGCAGCTGCCCTGATTGCAAGAGAGTGCCGGAAACGAGACGCGGGTTTCATCATTACCGACCTGGACGAAGACAGTCATTTTACTTATAGCAGGCAATTACACTTATAAAGAAACAACAGATTATATGCATGGATTGAATGTCTTGCTGAAAAAAATCATCCGCTCCGGCACAGGCCGTAGTAGGTATATGATGGCAATGACTGGATTATCTTTTGCCATCATATTAATGCTGACTGCAGTGCAGCTTCAGGCAGACTACCGGGATCTTTTATACAGTAAGAATAACAGGGATAGTGTGGCTAATTTTCTGGTCATTAATAAAACCATCACTGATCAGAATCTGGGGGCAACCGGATTAACAGAAAGTGAGATTAAGGATCTCCAGAATCAGGCCTATGTGGAATCTGTAGGATTACTTACGCCCAGTCGTTTCAAAGCATCTATCCAGAGTGCCAGTGACAGGTTCCCTTTTTACACAGATATTGCTTTTGAAAGTGTTCCCAAAGAGTTCATCGACATTACTGCAAAGGATTGGACATGGAATGAAAATGCGATGTTCATTCCGATTATAGCGCCTAATATGTTTCTTGACTTTTACAATTTCCAGTTTTCTTTTTCGCAAAATTTGCCGCAGTTAACACAGCAGGTGGTAAAGATGATTGTATTTAAGGTGAATGTATATGGGCCTAAAGGGATGGTCACATTTAATGGACGGGTAGTCGGATTCAGTGACAGGATCTCTTCTCTGCTGGTACCTGAAGAGTTTATGAACTGGGGAAATACTATTTTTGGAAAGAAACAGGACCTGAAACCTTCCAGAGTCATCATTAAAACCAGGGATGCGGGCAATCCGCAGCTGACAGCTTATCTGAAAGGGAAAAATCTTTCCACAGATGCTGACAAAACAAGATTCAGTAAATACCGCCGTGTAGTGGATATCGTGGTAAGTATCTCAGGGGTTACGGGTATCATTCTGTTTTCGTTTGCATTATTGGTATTTACCTTATTCATACAGCTAACAGTTGCCTCTTCGCGAGAAGATATCCGTCTATTAATCACATTAGGAACCTCTCCTTCACAGCTAAGGGGTTTTCTGTTTTTACGTTTTCTACCAGGTACACTGGTCATCATTTTGTTGTCTTTTTGTATGGTAGGGATTATTCAATTCCTGTTGTATACGCAATTAACGAACCAGGGAATTTTCCTCAGTAGGCTACCAGACATCACTACCGTTCTGGCAGCATTACTCATCGCTGGAGTAATTTGGATGGTAACTGGTTTTTCAATCAAAAAGTGTATGAAAGAGCCTTTAGAATTGAGGGGGGCATAGATAATTGTCTATGAATTATGCAGTCCGGCTATAATACCTGAATACAAAGATCGCATTCCCGCAAATAGTTGCAATTCAGATGCCCGGAAGGGCTGGCGTAGAATAAAATGGCCGTCAGGAAAGGGCAGGAAAAACGATGAAAAACGCAAAAAACGAGGAAAACACTGTTTTTTATGCGTTGAAAACACCGTTTTTTTATCAATCAAATACTATTAAATAATTGATTATCATTAATTTAATAGATTTTTTTCATATTTCTTCATAATAAACACCCTGTTAAAATCAGGGATTTATTAACTTGCAGGTATATATTATCGGTGTGCTGTTTTAGATAGCCCCTACCTAAATTAAGACTTATGAAAAAGCTTGTATTCCTATTGGGAACTATTATGCTTGTAACAGTTCTGTTTAGTTCCTGCCAGAAAGAGCAGGCTGCCTCTACAGAAGATACAGCCGCTGCATCAGAGCGAGTAGTGGGTGTTGCTGGAAATGGTCCTTATGAAGGATCTATAAATGCCGGATATGCTGCAAGTTTAGCTGCCAATTATGCCAAAAAATTTGGTGGTGACGATCAAACACTTAGAGTTGAGTTTAAGGCAAAAGATTTGATTGCATTCATCAATGGCATTCAGGCTAAATATAAGTCTGATATAATTTATGTAAATTTTGGTGTATATGGAAAAGGGGCACAGCCTGTGAATCCCAAGGACTATGGAAGGTTAACAGTATTTTTTACCGGCAACAAAATTCCTGCACCATCCGCTACTCGTCGTACTGATGGGCTTGGCGATCCTTTAGATGAATTTTTAAATCATGGTGGTCTAGTACCATAATACGAGAATGAAATTTTACTTGTATTTTGAAATACTAAGTTTTCTAATTTCACTAACGTTATATTTTAAGAAAAGGAATAAATTACTATTGTACTTTATTCCTTTTCTTTTTTTAACAGTTATCATAGAAATTATTGGTAGCGGATTAGCTTTCAATAGCTGGTTTCCGAACTATAGGTATGCCATATATAATATTTTTACTACACTTGAATTCGTATTTTACTCTGCAGTATTTTATAGTCAATTTAGAAAAAACTCTTTCAAGAAAGTGGTCCTCATTTTTATTCCAATCTACATACTTTTAGTTATCCTAAACCTAGCTTTAATACAAGGTTTCAATAAAACCTTCCACACATACACATTCTTACTCGGTTCATTTTTTATAGTTATTTTTTGTTGTTGCTTTTTTTATGAATCTGTATTGCCGGACAGAATTGATGAGCAACTTTCCAAACAACCCTTTTTCTGGATATCAAGTGGTTTACTGATCTATTATCTTGGATCTGTAATTATTAATGCACTATTTGATTACCTTACAACTAATGACATGAAAATTGAAGGGATGCGCATATATGGCATAATAAATAATAGTCTAAATGTGATTTTATACACTTCATTCTGTATCTCCTTTTTCTTATGCCCCAACAACAAGAAGACATCCTCATTACCATTGTAGTAGCATCTGTTTTCTTTGTGCTCATTGGTAGTTTTTTATTGTTGATTGTATTCGTATTTCTCAGAAGGCAGCGTAAGAATAAACAGGAAAAAGAAGAAATGCGCAACCGCTTCGAGCAGACCCTGCTTAAAACACAATTGGAGATTCAGGAACAGGCATTCACCTACATCAGCCAGGAAATACATGACAATATCGGACAGATTTTGAGTCTTGTCAGGCTAAACCTGAATACTTTCGGGAAACATGTAACAGAAGATAAAATTAATCAGACAGACGACCTGCTTGGCAAAGCCATCAAAGACCTGAGAGATCTCAGCCACAATCTGCAGAACAATCGTATTCACGCTATTGGTATTATTGAATCGATCAGACAATTACTGATTTCAATAGAAAAAACCGGAAGATTTCACACCTCATTCCGCACATCCGATAATTTTCATATTCTGGATGCAAATACGGATATCATCCTATATCGGATGATCCAGGAAATCGTTAACAATATTATTAAACACGCATCTGCCAATAGCATTGATATTGAAATCAGCAATAAAAACAATATCACATCTGTACGTATTACGGATAACGGGATCGGCTTTGATACTACCCTGATTAATCAATCAACCAGACCAGGCATCGGCCTCCAGAATATCATTAACCGGGCTAAAATGATCAATACAACAGTAGACGTAAACAGTTCTCCGGGTAATGGAACTACCATAACTTTGCACATCAAACCTAAACAATCCAATATATGACATCAGTTGCTTTGGTAGACGACCATGAATTACTGAGAACCGGATTAATGGCTATCATTAATTCGTTCGAAGGATTTAAAGTAGTGATGGAAGCCAATAACGGAAAACAATTCACCGAAAAAGTAAAATCGAAAACCCCACCTGATATCGTTTTACTGGATATCACCATGCCGGTAATGGATGGTTACGAAACATCCAGCTGGATCAAAGCCAACCTGCCGCAAACCAAAGTACTCGTATTGAGTATGCTTGAAAATGATACGGCGATTATCAGAATGCTGAAAAACGGTGCCAGAGGTTACATCCTGAAAGATAGCAAACCCAAGATTTTTAAAGACGCTCTGGACAGTGTGAGAGATAGCGGTTACTATATCAACGAATTGGTAAGTAACAAACTCATGCACTATATCAATCACGAAGAAGTATTTGAAGGTGACGCGTATGCTTTAAACAGCCTGAGTGAAAATGAATCTACCTTCCTGAAATGGATCTGCACCGAAAAAACCTATAAGGAGATCGCAGACGAAATGTGCCTGAGCCCAAGAACGATCGACACCTACAGGGATAACCTGTTTAAAAAACTGGATGTGAAAACCAGGGTTGGACTTGCTATTTTTGCCATCAAAAACGGTATTGTCAACATTTAAACTACCCATAGTCAACTTTTTGGGTTTACCGGAAAATCATACATATGCTTATTACTATGAAAGCTATGGGCATCTGTAAAACCTTTATCAATGCAGTGATCAGAAAAGGAATGCTGATCACTGCATTTTATTTTCTGAACGCCACCACCCTTCCCGCACAGCTTCCAATACCTCCCATCGGAGAATGGAGGGATCACCTGAACAGTCAACAGACTTCACAGGTACTGAAAGGAGATAAAATTTACTGCGCCGCCACTTCCCATGTTTTTTATATCACTGAAAAAAAAGAAACAGGCCGATACAGTAAAGTTTCCGGTCTTACCGAAGTGGGCATTCAACAAATAGGCTGGGACGCTACCACAGCGCAATTGGTGATCGCCTATGCGAACAGTAACCTTGATATTGTTAAAGACGGTTCGGTCAGAAATATCAGCGATATCAAAAGAAGCCGGATTACAGGCAATAAAACCATCTATTCTGTTTACTGCAAAGACGGATTGGCTTATTTGAGCTCCGGTCTTGGTGTCATTGTTGTAAATCTTCAGAAATATGAGATCAAAGACACATGGGTTATAGGAAACAATGGTGTGCAGGTGACAGTAAATGCGTTTGCCAGTGATGGCAATCTGTTTTACGCCGCTACGGAAGAAGGCCTTAAAGCTACTCCGGTTACCACCAACAATCCCGCCAACTTCAAAAACTGGCAGACTGTTTCAGCAACCGGATGGGGGAATGCACCCGTACAAAATATCCTTATCGCAAATAATAAAGTCATTGCTGTAAAAGGAGATTCTCTTTTTATGCTGAACGGAGCAAACTGGCAACTTCTCTATACAGACCCCAACTGGCCGATTGTAAGCTCGAATAGTTCTGCCAACAAACTATTGATCGGACAGCGTACCTCCTCTGGTAATGCCAGGGTGATAGTGGTTAATACCAATGGGCAAATTGAAAAAACGCTGACACAACCTAATGTGATCTCATTCCCAAAATCTGCTTTCATTGACAATGACGCTATTTGGGTGGCTGATCAATTTGGTGGCCTGTCTGCATTCAATCCTACTGTTGAACGCTTTATACCCAATGGCCCACCCGGAACTGCTGATGGCGAAATGATTATTCACCAGAACAAATTCTACGCAGCCGCCGGCAGTGTAAACAGTGGCTGGAACTACCAATATAACCGGAACGGTGTGTACTTTTTTGAGCAGGACAACTGGAGCTCACAGGGATATTACAATCAGCCCGTACTGGATTCAGTTTTTGACTTTATCAGCCTGGCAATTGATCCTGTTGATGAAACCGTTTGGGCAGGCAGTTATGGTGGCGGACTGGTTAACTTCAGAAAATCAGGTTCTCCCCTCATCTATAAAAGAAATAACAGCACGCTGCAAGCCGCTATTGGTGACCCCGGAAGTTTTCGCGTAAGCGGATTGGCCTTCGACCAGAACCGGAATTTATGGATCAGCAACTATGGTGCTCCACAAAACCTGCAGGTGAGAAAAGCAGACGGCAACTGGAAAGCTTTCTCAATTCCCTTTACGCATCTTGAAAATGCGGTTGGGCAGATCCTCATCGATGATGATAACCAGTTATGGATCCAGAGTCCGAAAGACAATGGATTGTTTTGTTTCAACTACGGACAAAGCATCGACAATACCTCAGATGATCAATGGAAATTTTACCGGCAGGGAACTGGTAATGGCAACCTACCCGGAAATAATGTATTAAGTATTGCAAAAGATAAAAATGGATTTATCTGGGTGGGAACAGATAAAGGAATTGGAATTATTCAATGCCCCAATGAGGCTTTCCGTGCCAATGGCTGTGATGCCATCTTACCTGTTGTGCAACTGGACCGGTTTGCCGGACTCCTCTTCAAAGATGAAATGGTACAATGCATTACCGTGGATGGTGCTAACCGGAAATGGATCGGCACTAAAAATGGTCTCTGGCTGATCTCGGCAGATGGCGATAAAATCATCTATCGTTTTACAGAAGAAAACAGCCCTTTGCTGAATAACGATGTAAAGAAACTCGCTATAGATCCTTCCTCCGGCGAGATATTTATTGCAACTTTATCCGGGATCTGTAGTTTCAGGAGTACGGCTACAGAAGGTGGCACTACCAATAATAATGTACTGGTATTTCCCAACCCGGTTCCACCGGGATACAATGGTACGATTGCTATCCGCGGGCTGGTAAACAATGCATTGGTTAAGATCATAGAAATGAACGGGCGACTGGTTTACCAGGGCAGGGCACTGGGCGGCCAGCTTATCTGGAACGGACGCAACTACCGGGGAGAAAAAATTGCCAGCGGCATTTATCCCGTGATCGTTCGCGATGATTCTGGTGAGGAAAGAACTGTTACCAAAATCGTGATCACTTCGGGACGCTGATCAGTCTCGGTCTTTATCTGCCTTTTTAGTTGCCTTGTAGAAGGCCGCTCTCCTCGGACCGGGGAAAGGTGTTTTATCTCCTTTTAATCCATACCACAATACAGTATTGAATTCCAGATCAGGAACAGCATCTTCTTTGGTGAGGTTAAATTCTTCCGAACGTCTTTGCCACTCATTCATCGCCGTATTTTTTTCCATCAGGTTGATATTGGCCGGTCTTGCCTTAAAAGGAGTAGCATCCAGTGTAGAAGTGAAAGAACGCCACATCGGTTCTGCTGCAGCATCGTACTGGCTCATGGGTGGAATACCCAGGATCAGTTCCATGGTTCGCAGCATAGAGGAAGTAGAATACATCGTATGATCAACAAAACCTCTTTTTACAAAACCACCTGCCAGGTATGCGGGACTGCGGTGTGCATCCACATGATCAGCACCATTTTGTGCATCATCTTCCAGAATAAATACGGCTGACTCTTTCCAGATCGGACTTTTACTGAGATGTTCTACAAACAAGCCAACAGCGAGATCATTATCTGCAACGTGTGCATAAGGAGTAGGTCTTCCTTTGCGTAAACCTTCCGTATGATCATTACTGAAACGGAGTGAATTAAAACGGGGGACCGCATTCGCTGCCAGCAAAGAATCAAATTCCCGTTTCCACTGGCGAAAACGGATGGTATCCTGTACAAAATTATTATACCCGGTAAAATAGGGACATAAATGCCCTTTCAACGCTGGAATATTGGGTTTGTAATCATCTGCAAACTCGCCATAGGTTCTATAGCTAACACCAGCTTTTTTACAATGATCCCAAATGAAGCCTCCTTTGTTATTGGCTACGGCCCGATTGCCTTCTGCATCATAACTACCACCCCTTCCACCATAGCTGGTTACCCAGTTCTTCTCTAAAAAATCAGTTGCATAAGCACCAGTACTCCAGTTATGCCCGTCTGCACTAACTTCTCCGTCTACATAAAAATTATCGAGCAAAACAAACTCCCGGGCAAGTGCATGTTGGTTTGGTGTAACATTTTCTCCAAATAAAACGAGGGATGGATCACCGTTACCCTCTTTCATATCACCCAAAACCTGGTCGTAGGTCCTGTTTTCTTTAATGATATAAAACACATATTTGATCGGCCCCTGTTCGCCCACCTTGCGCGGAATCGGGTTACCGGCTTCTCCCTTCGCCAACAGTTCTTTCACTTTGTTGTATGGGGTATTCCGGTATACTACCTGTGAATAAACAGACAACTGCTTATCAGTAGGTTCTTCCAAAACGGTCATTGTACCTTTGAACAATCCGGCAATATATTGTACATCAATCGGCTTATTCGGATCTCCCTGCTGGTAAACCACTGACTGCCTGCTCACAAAAGGATTGGGACCGTAAGGATTTGCCATGGAAGAAAATCCTTTACCATTAGATACAAAGATTTTTTTACCCACCACTTTCACATTGGTCGGATACCAGCCCACCGGAATAAATCCTCGGCTTTTACTCTGTGCGGGAATAGTTACATCAAATACAGCTACACAGTTATTATCTGCATTGGCGATATAGAGTGTTTTTTCATTTTCGCTAAGTGCCAGTCCATTGGTGGTAGAACCATTGGGCGCATCGGGATATAGTGCCGCATTCAACACTTCGAGTACATTACGCTTTGCCACATTAATCACCGAAACACTATTATCATTGGAATTGGCAACATATAAATATTTTCCGTTTCTGGTAAGACAAAGTTCATTGGGATTATCGCCTACTGGTATCTCTGCTGTAACATTCTTTTTACCTGTGTCGAACACAAAGACTTTATCACAACCCCAGCAACTGATATACAATTCTTTTTTGTCGGGAGATAATACGCAGGCATACGCTTCGCCGCCTAAAGAAAATTTTTGTTGTACCTGCCTGCTCTTGAGATCAAGGATATAAAGTGATTTATCATCTTTCGTAACCACATACATCAGTTGTGCTGCATCATCAACCGCCAATCCGGCAGGTGAAATTTTAGTAGGCCATTTTTTACCCAGTACGATACTGTCTTTTAAAACCAGTTTTTTATTCTCCACCCCATATTCTGTAATCCAGTTATCGTTACCGGCAGACGCATATAATGTTTTTTCATCAGCGCTGAATTGCAGTCCATACCAGCTTTTGGGTATGATTACATTATCCAGTATTTTTTCTGTGATAGGATCGATGAGCTGTATACTCTGCACCCCCTGGCCATTATTTGTAACCGCCATCAGCTTTTTGGATTTGCTTAGGGCGATATTCAACGGAAGATCACCCAGAGGGAAACTACGACCTACCGGTGTAAGTCCCCAGCCATTGGGCAGGGTAATTTTATTGGTCTCTACCTGTTGTAAGGTTTGTGAAAATCCGGAGATGCCCAGAAGAAATCCAAAGGAAAGACTAAGCAGCTTTTTCATATGCAACCTGTTTAAAGGTTGCTAAAGGTACAAATCGGTAAGCTTAAAAGAGAAGTGCAACTGTAATTTAATACAAGCCTTATTGTTTGGTATACTCGTAACTGCGGGAGGCCTTGAACCTGGAACCACCTCTTTCGCCGGGAACCACGATATACTGTATCTGACGCATCAGTTTTCCGGTAGCAGGTGGTGCCGGAGCTCCTTCTGTGGGATAAACCGGGAAACGCCTCACCAGCATGCCTTCCATCAGAAAGAATTCATCATTGCCTTTATATCCGATCCGCAGCTTGGGATCGTCGAAGATATCGGGAAAAATAATCGGGGCTACAGATTCATTCTTTTCTGAGCTGATGCCAATCACATTTCCCCGGGGAATTGAATCATTCGTAACCAAATAAATAACCAGGTCCGGATAACCATCCCGGTTCACATCGTCCACTTCCCCCTTCACCACTTTACCCTTGATATCAAAAGTAAATTCGCGCATATTCTTATCAAAACCAATAGGCGTTACGGTAGCCGAATTTTTTTCAGGATTTTTGTTGTTGCTTGATAAGCGATAGCCCACTTTACCCACTTTCATCGTGGTATCAAGACGTTTGGATGTCTGGGCCTGTACACCAGCCACAGAGAGCACGAAACAGCTAAAAAACAGGAAAGATTTGCTGCTAAACATAGTCATAACTCAATTTGATATTCGGGTGGTAAGATACTGAAAACCTGTTACATGTTTCTCCGGTACTGGCCGCCTACTTCGTATAATGCATGGGTAATTTGTCCCAATGAGCAATATTTAACAGATTCCATCAGTTCTTCAAACAGGTTACCGTTATTTACAGCCACCTGCTTCAGTCGCTGAAGAGCCGACTCACTCTTATCAGCATTCCGTTTCTGGAAAGCTTTCAGGTTTTCGATCTGTTGTTCTTTTTCTTCTCTTGTACTTCTGATGACTTCGCCAGGTAATATCGTAGGACTTCCTTTTTTATTCAGGAAGGTATTTACACCTATCAATGGAAGTTCGCCGGTATGTTTCAGGGTTTCATAATGCAGACTTTCTTCCTGGATCTTGTTGCGCTGGTACATTCTTTCCATGGCCCCCAGAACCCCGCCGCGGTCGGTGATGCGGTCAAATTCTGCCAGTACTGCTTCTTCCACCAGTTCTGTCAACTCTTCCATGGCATAACTACCCTGCATAAAGTTTTCGGTTACCGCAGAGCCCAGCTCGCGGTTAATGATTAACTGAATAGCCATGGCCCTGCGTACACTTTCTTCGGTGGGGGTGGTAATGGCTTCGTCGTAGGCGTTGGTATGAAGACTGTTACAGTTATCATAGATGGCATACAATGCCTGCAGAGTAGTTCTGATATCATTGAAATCGATCTCCTGCGCATGCAGGCTGCGGCCACTTGTCTGGATATGGTATTTCAGTTTCTGCGAACGGTCATTCCCTTTGTACTTATACTTCATCGCTTTGGCCCAGATTCTACGCGCCACCCTGCCAATTACACTATACTCAGGATCCATTCCGTTACTGAAGAAGAAAGAAAGATTCGGAGCAAAATCATCAATATGCATTCCCCGGCTGAGGTAATACTCAACATAGGTAAAGCCGTTAGACAAGGTAAATGCCAGCTGCGTAATCGGGTTGGCCCCTGCTTCTGCAATATGGTAACCGCTGATGCTGACACTATAAAAATTACGGACTTTCTGATTAATAAAATATGACTGCACATCTCCCATCAGTTTCAAGGCAAACTCAGTAGAGAAAATACAGGTATTCTGGGCCTGGTCTTCTTTCAGAATATCTGCCTGCACCGTTCCACGTACCTGCGATAAAGCTTCGGCCTTGATTTTTTCATACACTTCTTTGGGCAATACTTCATCACCACTCACGCCCAGTAATCTCAACCCTAATCCATTGTTCCCTTCCGGTAAACGCTCTGGTGAGGATGGATTATAATAGATGGGCTGCGGAACATGTTTGAATTTCTGCTGCATATACGCAGTTACTCTCTCCCATTCACCATTGGCTTCAATCCATTTTTCGCATAACTGGTCGATAGCGGCATTCATGAAAAAAGCGAGCAAAATAGGCGCCGGACCATTGATGGTCATACTCACAGAAGTTTTGGGATCGCAGAGATCAAAACCACTGTATAGTTTTTTGGCATCGTCCAGCGTAGCTACACTAACACCGCTGTTGCCTACTTTACCATAGATATCCGGACGTGGAGCAGGATCTTCGCCATATAGCGTAACGCTATCAAAAGCAGTAGACAAACGAATAGCGGGCTGTCCCAGCGATACGTAGTGAAAACGTTTATTGGTTCTTTCCGGACCGCCTTCTCCGGCAAACATGCGGGTAGGATCTTCGCCCTGTCTTTTTAATTCGAATACACCCGCCGTATACGGAAACTCACCAGGTACATTTTCCTGTAACTGCCAACGAAGGATATCGCCCCAGTCTTTGTATTTGGGTAATACCACTTTCGGAATCCGTGAACCACTCAGCGATAGAACTGTAAGTGGCTGTTTGATCACTTTATCCCGCACTTTATATTCAAAGAAATCTGCCTGGTATTTTTTCTCCAGCGAAGGCCATTGATCAATCAGGTTTTTACATTCCGGATGTAATTGTTTCTCGAAATGTGCCTTCATTTCAGCCAGTGCAGCAGCGCTGTTTCCGGCCATGTTTTGTACAGTCGTATCCTGAGACATGGTTGTCATCACCCCCTGCACCTGGTACAGTTTCGAAGCAATGGTTGCCTGCTCATTTACCCAGTTATCATACCCACGGTTATTCTCGGCTATCTCAGATAAATAACGGACACGTTTAGGTGGAATGATCTGCGATTTAGTGGTAGTGGATTCGCCTTTGCTTTCTTTGTTCTGCAAGGAAGGGAAATGCGCAAACGAAACATTGCATTTTTTCTCAATCGTTTCAAACAGTTTTTCGAACAACTCATTTACACCGGCATCATTGAACTGAGCAGCGATCGTTCCTACGATCGGCAGTTCATCGTCTTTGGCAGTCCACAGATTATGGTTACGCTTAAACTGTTTACGCACATCATGCAAAGCATCCAGTGCACCGGCTTTGTCAAATTTGTTGATACAGATCACATCTGCATAATCCAGCATATTGATCTTCTCCAGCTGCGATGCTGCGCCATATTCGGGTGTCATCACGTATAAACTCACATCACAATAATCCAGGATAGAAGCATCGCTTTGTCCTACACCCGCCGACTCCAGAATAATAAAATCAAAACCCGCCACTTTACAGATATCAATCGCATCCTGTACATGTGCACTCAGTGCAGTATTGTCATCACGGGTAGCCAGGCTGCGCATATACGCGCGGCCATGCGATATGGCATTCATCCGGATCCTGTCGCCCAGCAGCGCACCGCCGGTTTTTTTCTTGGAAGGATCTACCGAGATCACCGCAATGGTCTTATCTGTGAAGGAATGCAGGTATCTTCTCACAATCTCATCGGTAACAGAACTTTTGCCCGCTCCACCGGTTCCGGTAATACCGAGTACAGGAATTTTTGGCAGATGGGTTGTTGGTTGAGGAATCTTTTTTTCTTCGCTCCCGTTTTCTGCCATGGTGATTCTTCTCGCTACCAGACGTACATCTTTTACTTCACCCAATCCCATGGGTTTGGTATAATCACCTTTTTCTTCTACACTGAAATCGCAATGACGGATCACGTCTTCGATCATGCCTTCGAGACCCATGTGGCGACCATCATCCGGACTATAAATACGGGTAATACCATACGCATGCAGTTCCCTGATCTCTTCCGGCAGAATGGTTCCACCGCCACCGCCGAATAATTTGATATGACCGCAACCATTCTGGTCGAGCAGGTCTTTCATGTATTTGAAGAATTCTACGTGCCCGCCCTGATAGCTGGTAATGGCGATACCCTGTGCATCTTCTTCGATGGCACATTCTACAATATCGGCCACACTGCGGTTATGTCCGAGATGAATGATCTCTGCGCCCTTGGCCTGCAAAATGCGACGCATGATATTGATGGCTGCATCGTGACCATCAAATAAACTGGCAGCGGTAACTATACGGATCTTATGGGTAGGGGTATATGACATGTTCCTGTTTTAAACTCTGCGCAAATTTACAGGTTTAGGCGCAAAGGTTAACAGCTGTTAGCTTTTACTTAAGCGCCTGTTTTTGACCGCAATCTTTTACCTTTCAACCCGAAATCAGTTTTTATGCGTTTTGAAGTAAGTTCCCACAATAATGCGGGGTTTCCCGTCATCACATTAACAGATAAGGAAAGTCATTGCCAGGCCGAGATCTATGCAATGGGTGGATTGCTGAATGCTTTCCGGATTCCCTTACCGGATGGGAGTATCCGTAATGTAGTAGATGGATTTGCCAATGAGGAAGAAGCGATCGAACAGTTGACAAACGGATTCAGAAGTGCCAAACTCAGTCCGTTTGTATGCCGGATGTATACGGGCAGCTACCAGTTAGCCGGTCAAAGCTACACTACCCAAAAATGGTTTCTGGGCGAGCATGCGATCCATGGCTTATTGTATGATTCCGTTTTTACCGTTACCGATACTTTCGCCAGTACCGAAAAAGCGGCCGTAACGCTGGAGTATCAATATCCCGGCTCAGATCCCGGTTATCCTTTTCCCTATACCATGCTGATCAACTGGCAACTCACAGCAGGTAATCGCTTAACGGTTACCACTACTGTTTTTCATCACAACACAGCTGCTATTCCGATGGCGGATGGCTGGCACCCGTATTTTACACTGGGCACACCCGTAGATGATTATACCCTGCAATTCGACAGCGACACACAGCTGGAATACAATACAGACCTGCTTCCCACCGGAAAAAAAATAACAGATACCCGTTTCAGAAACGGTTGTTCTTTAGCGGGTGTTCAACTGGATAATTCTTTTGAGTTGGCAACCGATACAGCAGCTGCCAAATGCGTATTGCAGAACGGACAACTGCAACTGACGATTGAACCGGGTAAAAATTACCCGATCCTGCAGGTCTATATTCCTCCACACCGCAACAGTATTGCCATTGAGAACCTGAGTGGTGCACCGGATAATTTCAATAACGGCATGGGATTGATTATGCTGGCGCCGAATGAACAGAAAGTGTTCCGGACAAGCTATAGAATATCGAACATCGAATCCCGCTAGGGCGGGAAATGTCGAATGTCGAAATAGCAGGTAAAATAAGTTTTTGAATGCAGTAAGAAATCTCCTGTCAAAACAGGAGATTTCTTACTGCATTTTTTATAGATCCACTACTGCGATCATGCTGATCTCTACATTTACGCCGCGGGGAAGTCCTTTCACAGCAACAGTTTCACGGGCGGGATAATCGCCGGTAAAATAAGTACCGTATACTTCGTTTACCTGAGCAAACAAAGCCATATCACTCAGAAAAATACTGGTCTTTACTACATGGGCGAAAGTCAGTTTGGCTTCAGACAGCACTGCCTGCAGGTTCTTCATTACCTGATGGGCTTCTTCCTGCACAGAACTGGTAACCAGTTCGCCGGTTTCGGGTACAAAAGCTACCTGGCCACTGATAAAAAGCATCCCGTTCGCTTTTACTGCCTGGTTATAAGGACCGATGGGTGCCGGTGCTTTGTCTGTTTTGATGATCTGTTTTGACATATAATTCGTTTTACCGGCAGCAAATTGCTGTATTTCTATCAACCTGCCAACCTAAATTTGCGGTCTAATCAATGCAGATGCAGATCATCCTCAAAGCCAGTGAAGTACAGAAAACGGCATTCCTTGCCAAAGGTTTACCGGAGGGCATACAGGTACTAACACCGGAAACAGCCCTTTCCGCAGTGCCGGTCCTGGCTTATTTCGACCTGTTATGGGAAGAAGAGGGCCCGGCTTTTGCCCATGTAACAGATGCGCCGGTTTTTGTGAATGCAGTGATCGCCACATCTGCTGAACTGCCTGCCAGCCATATCCGGATCAATGCCTGGAACGGTTTTCTGGAACGGAGTTTACTGGAACTGGCTGCCGGCACAGCTCAGCAGCCATTGATCGGACGGGCAGGACAGGTTTTACAGACCCTCAAATGGTCATACCAGTGGGCACCAGATGTACCGGGCATGATTGCGGCAAGAGTCATTGCCATGATCATTAATGAAGCTTATTTCGGACTGGGCGATGAGATCAGCACCAAGGCAGAAATAGATATTGCCATGAAACTGGGCACCAACTATCCCTACGGTCCGTTTGAGTGGGGAGAGAAGATCGGCCTGAAAAAGATTCATGCATTGCTCAGCAAACTGGCTGTTACCAGTAACCGGTATACAGTTGCACCGGCTTTACAAAAAGAGATCAACCTTACCTGATTTTATGGCACTACTGCTACATATTGATACCGCTACTGAACAGGCCAGTGTTTGCCTGAGCCGGGATGCAACCATTCTCGGACTGATCAGCAGCAGCGAGCAGAAGAACCATGCAGGTTTTGTGCAGCCTGCCATACAGGAACTGATGCAATCTAACGGCTGCAGCCTGACTGAACTGGATGCCATATCCGTAACCGCTGGTCCCGGCAGTTACACCGGCCTGCGGGTAGGCTTGGCCACTGCCAAAGGCATCTGTTATGCCCTGCAAAAACCACTGATCCTGGTAAATACACTGGAAGTAATGGCCCGGGCCATGCTCACAGAACTGGAGGCCGGTGGCTTACCTGTCCCCGCCGATACCTGGCTCTGTCCCATGATCGATGCCCGCAGAATGGAGGTTTTTACCGCCTGGTACGACCTCTCGCTGACGGAGATCCAGCCGCCACAGGCCCTGATCCTGGAAGCGGGCTGTTTTGATGAAATGTTGGGGATCCGGCCTGTATTTTTTGGAGGATCCGGGCATACCAAGGTGAAAGCCTTGCTCAATAGCTCCAATGCGTCGTTTTCACACAGCCTGCATACAGCCGCCGATCTGGCGGTTTTGGCATTGAAATACTATCAAATTGGAAGATTTGCAAATCTTGCCTACAGCGAACCCCTCTACGTAAAGGAATTCTTCAACCCGGTGAAAAAAGCGTAAACAAAGGACGAAAAGTATAGATGAAATTTATACTATGAATCCCAAAACAAATTGTTTAACTTTATAATGCGATTAAGTTTTATTAACCCCCCAATTATAACTTTCATTGCCATGAGCCAGACTTTGCAAGCCGTTGTTTTGATTAACGGTAAAAACCAGATTAAGGTAGACTTTCTTCATACCAAGAAAGCATCACTGATTCTCAGATCAATCAACCATAAACTGAGACAACAGATTATCAAATTACTCGACGAACACCAGAAAATGACGGTAACTGAGATCTATGTAAAACTCCGGTTAGAACAATCTGTTGCCTCCCAACACCTTGCTATCCTGCGTCGCGCAGGTATTGTAAGTACTTCCCGTGATGGTAAATTTATTTACTACTCAGTGAATTATACACGATTAGCTGAAGTGGTGCAGTTTGTTGAAACACTGGTAGGTTGACAGATAACCTGCCATTTCCACTCTTTTTTGGCTGCTCTGCCCGTTTGGCCCAAAGCTTGTAATAACTTTGCGTAAATCTGAAACTATGTTTGTAAAGCAATTATATACCGGCTGCATCAGCGAAGCGGCTTATTATATTGAAAGTGAGGGTGTGGCAGCCATTGTAGATCCGTTGCGTGATATTGAAGAGTACCTCGACCTTGCCAACGAGCGTAATGCTACTATCAAATATATTTTTGAAACACATTTTCACGCAGACTTTGTCAGTGGTCACTTAGACCTGGCAGCCGCTACCGGTGCTACCATTGTGTATGGGCCTGATACAGAAACCAGACTTCCGGTACATATTGCTAAAGATGGAGAGCGTTTTCAGATCGGAAAAGTTACTATCGAAGTGTTGCACACACCCGGTCATACTTTGGAGAGCAGTTGCTTTTTGCTGAAAGATGAAAACGGAAAAGATCATTCCCTTTTTACCGGTGATACTTTATTTGTGGGTGATGTAGGCAGACCAGACCTGGCACAGAAAGCCAACGAAATTACCATGGACGATCTGGCAGGTATGATGTACGAAAGTCTGAAACACAAAATCATGCCGCTGGCAGATGATGTGATCGTCTATCCTGCACATGGCGCGGGCAGTAGTTGCGGCAAAAACCTCGGCGCAGAAACCTATAGTACCATTGGTGAGCAGAAGCAGACCAACTATGCCTTACAACCACAAAGCAAAGAAGATTTTATAAAAGTGGTAACGGAAGGACTCACTGCCCCACCGCAGTATTTTCCTATCAATGCCATGATCAACAAAGAAGGATATGAGAGCCTGGATGCTGTTTTGCAAAAAGGAATGCAGCCTTTATCTGTTGCTGCCTTTAAAGCAAAAGCGGCAGATGATCAGGTAATCATTCTCGATACCAGAATCTCATCTGTTTTTACGGAAGGATTTGTACCCGGGTCTATCAGCATTGGACTGGATGGGCGTTTTGCAGAATGGGCAGGCAGCCTCCTTCCTTTTGATAAAACATTACTACTGGTTACTGAGCCCGGCAAAGAAAAAGAAACCATTGTACGATTGGCGCGTGTGGGTTTTGATAAAATGGAAGGATACCTCGATGGCGGTTTTCCTGCCTGGCAGACTGCCGGTGAAAAAGTGGATATGGTGATTGATGTGGAAGCAGATGAACTGGCAATGGATATTCCTTTTGATCCCAACCTCGTAATCGTAGATGTTCGCAAACCCGCCGAGTATGGCGATGGTCATGTGAAACAGGCGCTGAATATGCCTTTGGTAGACCTTATGGACCCCGGAACAATGGCAGACCTCGAAGACACACACAATATCTATGTGCATTGCGCCGGTGGTTACCGCAGCGTGATTGCTGCCTCTTTATTGAAAAGGCAGGGTATTCATAATATCCGGAATGTACTGGGTGGCTGGGGTAAGATCAAAGAACTGACAGACAAGATCGAAGTAACCAAAGAGGCAGAAGTACTGAACTAATCCGTTTCCTCAATCACATATTTACCGAATTTGTCGGCATCATATTCAAATTTCCATCTTCTATGGCTCCATAAATAATTATGGGGCCTTTTTTTAACGCTCTCTTCAATAAAGTTCACGAGTGCTTTGGTGATAAAACCTTTGGGTGTTTCTTTCGGTGTAGTAGTAAGAAGGGTCAGATCCACTCTGTAATAACCTCTCTTCACTTTATACAGATCGGCCATAATTACCGCGGTATTATGACTGATGGCTCCTTTTTCAGGACCTTTTACAAACGGTGTCATCCTACCAAAAAATTTTACCCAATAAGCATTTGCAGGATCAACCGGATTCTGATCGGCTACCAGTCCGAGTGCATAGGGTTTTTCGGTATACTGGTGAAACCGCGTTCTGAACTCTGCCGTAGAAATCAGGATCGTGCCGTATCTGCCACGGATCTTTGTAATTAAACGGTTGAAGGTTTTATTACTCAATGCAGTGAATATACCCAGCAATGGATATCGGCTGTTTTTAGCCACACCGAGATTCATAAACTCCCAGTTAAAAAAATGGCCCGAATGGATCTGCACACTTTGTCCGGTAGCATATAAATTGTTTAACACGTCCGCATTAACCACCAGTCGCTTGTCGAATTCTGCAGACGACATAGACACCAGTTTAATCGTTTCAATAAACGTATCAATAAAATTCCGGTAAAACTCTTTCGCAATCCTGACCCGCTCCGCTTCCGTTTTTTCCGGGAAAGCAATGCTGAGGTTTTTCATCACCACAGGTTTACGGTAGCCGATCACATAGTACACCAGCAGGTATAAGCCATCGCTGATGAGGTACATCAACCACCAGGGTATCAGTGAAAGGAGGAAGAAAAAACCATACAGCAGATAATACATGCGTTAAACTTTGCGTAACGGAATAAAGATACAGAATTGCCTATACCTCCTCTTACCACTCTTACAAAATGATATTCTGCAACAGATCGCTTTTTTGCAAGTGGTCGGTATTATAGTGCAGGCCACGACTTTCTTTGCGAAACTCAGCACCTTTTACAATCAGGTAACCCACGGTGATCAGGTTCCTTACTTCGCATAACTGCGGAGATACTTTGGTAGAGCGGTACAAGGCTTCTGTTTCTGTAAACAGCAGGTCTAATCGTTTCATCGCTCTTTCCAGTCGCATATCGGTTCTTACAATACCAACATAATCGCTCATCACCTGCTGCAGTTCTTTCTGACTTTGGGTGATGAGAATCATTTCGCTGGGTTCCGTGGTACCGGCGGCATTCCAGTCAGGAATTTTTTCTTCGAGCGCAATAGCACTTATTTCTTTTTTACTATCGAGGAAACAGCGGTGACCGAATACCATCGCTTCCAGTAAACTGTTACTGGCTAAACGGTTGGCGCCATGCAAACCGGTACTGGCACATTCGCCGCAGGCATATAAGTGTTGGATGGAAGTTCTGCCCCACTCATCTGTTTTGATGCCACCGCAGCTATAGTGTGCCGCGGGTGCCACCGGTATCATGTGTTTCATCACATCGATCCCGATACTCAAACACTTTTCATAAATATTCGGAAAATGATGGATGAATTTTTCCTTATCCATGTGGCGGCAATCGAGATACACATGTTCTGTACCTGTTCTTTTCATTTCATTATCGATGGCGCGGGCCACAATATCGCGTGGGGCCAGATCTCTGCGCGCATCATACCGCTCCATAAAAGCTTCGCCGTTTTTGTTGCGTAGGATACCGCCATCGCCCCTTACGGCTTCGGTTACCAGGAAAGAAGGTGATACACCGGGTTCAAACAATGCCGTTGGGTGAAACTGGATGAACTCCATGTTTTCAATCTTGCCCTTGGCCCTGTATACCATGGCTATGCCATCGCCGGTGGCAATGCGCGGGTTCGTGGTAGTGCGGTAAGCCTGTCCACAGCCGCCGGTGGCCAATACTGTAATACGCGCCAGGATCTTTTCGATCTGTTGGGTTTGCAGGTTCAGTACATACACACCATAACAGGTAATATCCAGCGTTGATTTGGTAACGAGATACCCGAGATGGTGCTGCGTAATAATATCAAGAACAAAACAATGGTTAATGAGTTCTATGTTGGGCAGGGTCTCCATTTCATCCAGCAACGCCCGCTCCATTTCTTTGCCGGTAACATCTTTATGGTGCAGGATGCGGTTTTCGCTATGACCGCCTTCTTTGCCCAAACTATATTCGCCCTGTTCATCCTTGTCAAATTCGGCGCCGTAAGCAATAATTTCCTTGATCCTTTCCGGGCCTTCCTTTACCACGATCTCTACTACTTTCTCATTACACAAGCCATCTCCGGCTATGAGTGTATCTTCAATATGTTTGTGGTAACTGTCTCTTTCTTCATCCCATACACCGGCTACACCACCCTGGGCATATTTGGTATTGGTTTCATCGGCCTGGGTTTTGGTAATAATGGTCACTTTCCTGTCGGGAAATTCCTTCGCCGTTTTTAAGGCATAGGTTAATCCCGCTATTCCTGAACCGATCACTAAAAAATCTGTTTGCATAGGACGATCCCCGGGGGGAGTTTATGTGAAGAAGAATGCATTAAGCGGGCTCCACCCAGGCATCACTCTCTTTTAATAAATTGATCAGCTCATCTACCGCAATCTCACTTTCAATATTTCTTTTCATGATCTCTTTCCCTTTGTACAAAGTGATTTTACCTGGACCACTTCCTACATAACCAAAATCCGCATCGGCCATTTCGCCCGGACCATTTACAATACAACCCATGATGGCGATCTTAACCCCTTTCAGGTGATGCGTTACCTTACGGATCTTAGCGGTGGTTTCCTGCAGGTCAAACAAAGTTCTTCCGCAACTCGGGCAACTGATATATTCTGTTTTGGAAATTCTCGTACGGGTTGCCTGCAGAATCGTGAAAGCAGTGGCATTCACAAATTGCTCAACCGAGGTATTGGTACCATAGTTTCTTCCACTGGTATCCTGTTTGCCCTGCGAGAGTTGCCGGTAACTTTCCGGGGTCATACCGAGACAGATACCATCACCAAAACCATCCAGAAAAAGAGCGCCGCATTCTGTGGAATAATGGATCAGGTGTTCATCTGTTGTTTGCCAGTTGCTATCGGTGATCAGGATCACCGGGTTCTGGATCTTCCGGTTCATCAGTTCCATGAACATACGGCGAACGGCGGGCATGGCATGGGGATTGGTGCTGCTCACACAGAGCACTACGGTTTTGTCATTCGCCAGCTCATCCAGGTAGGTATAATCATTAATAGGTGTTTCATCGCTGAAACAATCCACCATCACAAAGTTGAGAGACCTACTTTTCTGTTCAGCGGCTACATAACCCGATGCATCAAAAATGGGCAGATATTTTTCCTTATCCGTTACATTTACCCAGGCAGCAGGATAAGTGATGACACGTAATGTGCCCGGCAGCGCAAAATTCAATACCTGGTGACCGGTAAAAATATAATCGGCCGCCGCATCACTGATATTCCATTTATCAGACACTGCATCATAGGTATACCCCACACTTTGCAGGTGTTGCGGTGTAATGCTTTCGATCTTGCTCAGATCAGCAATCACCACCGGAACCTGCCTGGCACCAATATTAGCCACTGCAAAACTTTCTCTACGCTGGTAGGCAAAAGGACTATAGGGGATCTTGTCAATAGCCGGAATGGTTTTAGCTGATGAGGCCCTGTTGGTATACCGCTTCACCAGGTCACGACAAACGGGAATTTCAAATTCAGGATCTTCTGTTAAACTCACCCTGACTGTATCTCCAATTCCATCTTCGAGTAAAGTACCGATACCGGCTGCACTTTTTACGCGGCCATCTTCGCCATCGCCTGCTTCGGTAACGCCGAGATGCAGGGGATAACATTCGCCAAACTCTGCATCCATCTGTTGTATCAGCAAACGGTAAGCCTGCACCATTACCTGTGGATTGCTGGCTTTCATGCTCAGCACAATATTGTGATAGGTTTCACTGCGTGCAATGCGTAAGAATTCCATGGCACTTTCTACCATACCCATGGGTGTATCGCCATAGCGACTCATGATCCTGTCGCTGAGCGAACCGTGGTTGGTGCCGATGCGCATGGCGGTTCCGTATTCTTTACAGATCTTAACCAGCGGTGTAAAACGTTCGCGGATGCGATCTATTTCTTCGAGATACTCCGCATCGGTATAATCGATCTGTTCAAATTTTTTCTTGTCTACGTAGTTACCTGGGTTTACACGCACTTTCTCTACAATACGGGCAGCTATTTCGGCCGCATTGGGCGTAAAATGTATATCGGCCACCAATGGTGTGGTATACCCTCTTTTCCGTAATTCATTTTTGATATTGAGCAGGTTCTCTGCTTCATTTTTACTGGGGGCAGTAATGCGAACCAGTTCAGCACCCGCTTCAATACAACGGATACTCTGTTCCACAGTTGCCAGGGTATTCAGCGTATCGGTAGTGGTCATGGTCTGTAACCGGATGGGGTGACCATTACCCAATAAAAGGTCGCCGATTTTTACTTCCCGGGTAAGCAGGCGCTGGTACGCTGTAAGTGAATTACAATACAGTTGCATATAGAGTCAATGTTCTGCAAAACTAACAGTTATGGGGCAGAAAGGTTGTATTAAAAGCCAGGGAATGGACTCTTTTAACCTATCGGAATCTTGTTTCCGGACTAACAAGATGGGCGGGCTTTCAGGTTTTTGCCAGGGTCCTACAGTAGGATGCCCTTGTTTATCGTTTTCCCTCCAGAAACCCATATTGTTTCAGGGCGGCTTTCAGAATGGCCAGGCGGGCAGTTTTCATATCGGTATCTGACGGACCTTCTACATTCAACACAAAAAAGTAAGGATGTCTGTTCTCCTCAATCCAGCCAACGATCCAGCCCAGGGCATTGCCGTTTTCACGGAAGCCCCAGCCTGATTTGTAGCTGAGCTTGTAGTTGGCATTGTCTTCCTGGATCATCATCTTTTTCACAATCTCATGACTGCGTTTCTGAAAAGGCAATTGGTTGAAATAGAGTTTTTTTACCAATCCCATTTCTTCATCAGGCGTAATCTTCAGTGAATTATCGAGCCAGAAAGTATCAATCTTTGTTTTAATGATTTTGGAACCATATTTCAGGCTGTCGAGCCAGTGTTGCATAGTGTCTTTGCCAATTCGTCGGGCCAGTTCCTGGTAATAGGGAACAGCAGACACTTTAAACGCTTCTTCCATGCTGAGATCTTTGTTCCATGCCGTAGCCGTATCTCCACCCGGAAAAGTACGTACTACCCCATCCCATTTAAATACAGTTTTTTCATTAGCCACCCTACCGGTTTCTATACCGATCAGTGAATTCACAATTTTGAAAGTAGAAGCAGGCAGATAAGCCGAATCTTTAAAGCGGGATAAATTATAAATAGTGAATTGCCCCGTACCATTATCATACAAACCAAAAGTACCGGTCACTTTCTGTTCCTCAAACAGTTTGGCAATACTGTTGTCTACTTTTACATTATTGGGAGAGCAGGAGAAAAGTAAAAAGGCAAAAGTAAAAATTAACAAAGTAACTACTGGCTTCATCTGCATTCTCATCTCGTAAAAATTTAATTTTTAATTGCTAATTTTTAATTATTTCAGGACGCCCAACTCTTTCCCCACTTTCGTAAACGCCGCAATCGCTTTATCCAGGTGCTCCTGTTTATGAGCGGCACTCAGCTGTACGCGGATACGGGCCAGGCCTTTGGCCACTACGGGGAAGAAGAAACCGATCACATACACGCCTTCATCCAACAGTTTGGCGGCAAAATTCTGTGCTACCACTGCATCATACAACATGATGGGAACAATGGGGTGATCGCCGGGTTTGATATCGAAGCCGGCTTCTGTCATTTTGGTGCGGAAGTATTTTGTGTTGTATTCGAGGCGGTCGCGCAGTTCGGTGGTTTCTGTAAGCATATCCAGCACGGCAATAGATGCCCCTACAATACTGGGAGCAACGGTATTGGAGAACAGGTACGGCCGGCTACGCTGGCGCAGCATTTCAATAATTTCCTTACGGCCCGACGTAAAACCGCCGCTGGCGCCACCCAATGCTTTACCGAGTGTACCGGTAATAATATCGATCCGTCCCATCACGTTCCGGTATTCGTGTGTGCCCCTGCCGGTTTTACCGAGAAAGCCGGATGAATGACATTCGTCGATCATCACAATGGCATCATATTTATCTGCCAGATCACAGATCTTATCCAGCTGTGCGATGGTTCCATCCATGCTGAAAGAGCCATCCGTAACAATGATACGGCTGCGGCAGGAAGCCGATTCTTTCAGTTTGGCTTCCAGGTCTTCCATATTGTTGTGTTCATACCGAAAACGCTGGGCCTTACATAAGCGGATACCATCAATGATGGAAGCGTGGTTCAGTGCATCGCTGATGATGGCATCCTGCTCTCCGAACAGGGGTTCAAACACCCCGCCATTGGCATCAAAAGCGGCGGCATATAAAATTGTGTCTTCTGTGCCGAGAAAATCAGCCAGCTTCTTTTCCAGTTCTTTGTGAATATCCTGTGTGCCGCAGATAAAGCGCACACTGCTCATTCCATAACCATGGGTATCGATGGCTTTATGGGCCGCTTCGATCACTTTGGGGTGAGAAGAGAGGCCGAGGTAATTATTGGCGCAGAAATTCAAGACTTTTTTGCCGTTCACGGTGATTTCCGGGCCCTGCTCGCTGGTAATGATGCGTTCTTTCTTCATCAGTCCTGCTGCTTCGATCTCTTTCAGTTCTTCCCGGATCCGGGCTACAAATTGTTCATTCATATGGATGGCTTTTCGAAGGGCAAAGGTAGCGGGAAGCGGGGGAATATGGAACAGCTGGGCCAGGAATATTCGCTTGGGCCGGAGTTGACCATGAGTGATAGTATTACAACCCTGCTTTTGTGTGGGATTGTTTCACACAAAGGCACCAAGGCAGGGTTAAAACCATGTTTCCGTTAAAAGATTTGTTTTTTCTGAAAGCTACAGTACAAAACGGTAGCCAACACCCTTGATGGTAATGATCTCGAGCGAGGGGTCTTCTTTGAGGTAACCGCGGATCTTGGTGATATACACATCCAGGTTGCGGCTGTTGAAAAATGAGTCGTTACCCCAGATATGGTTCAGCAGATCGCGGCGGTCTATTACCTGGTCGCGTTTCTGGTAAAGGTATTTGAGGAGTTCACTTTCGCGGTAAGAGAGTTTGCGTTCTTCTTTCCCGAAAATCAGCGCCTGTTTATTCAGGTGAAACTGGTATTTACCAATACTGATCGCATCACCATTAATCGTTACCGCATCCTCTTTCCTGATCCGCAGGGCATTCTCGATCCTTGCGATCAATTCTTCAATACTGAAGGGTTTGCGGATATAATCGTTGGCGCCGATCTTAAAACCCTGCACCACATCTTCGGTCTGCGTTTTGGCAGTCAGAAAAATGATGGGTACATCATCATTCAGTTTGCGGATATCTTCTGCCAGTTCAAAACCACTGCGGTTGGGCAGCATCACATCCAGGATACAGATATCGGGCTGCGCTGCTTCGAATGCTTTCATCACATCGGCACCATCGCTTTCCATTACCACTTCAAAACCCCTGAGTTCGAGGGTCTCTTTTACAATTTTGCCTAAAAAGAGTTCATCTTCTACATACAATACTTTTACGCTCATGTAACAGGAAGTTTAACGGTGAAGGTACTGCCTTTGCCAGGCTCACTGTCTACAGTAATGCTGCCACCATGTTGTTTGATCACATGCGCTACATAACTGAGACCGAGTCCGTAACCTTTGATATTATGATGATCGCCACTGGGCACACGGAAAAATTTATCGAAGATCTTTGCCTTATAATCAGGTGCAATACCGATTCCTTTATCAGCCACCTGTAACAGAATACTATCTGTCTGGTGCTGCAGGCGGATCCTGATATCCGGATTGTCCTTGCTGTATTTGAGTGCATTATCCAGCAGGTTAAAGATCACACTGGTAATGTGAAGCCTGTCGGCCAGGATCGTAAAATAACTTCCTTCTACCTGTAGATCAATTTTTGCATGGTGTGTATTGAACTGCAGTTTCATGGTGTTCAGTACTTCTTCGGTGAGTTGTTTCAGATCAAACACTTCTTTCTTCAGCTCCAGTTCCCGGTTTTCGAAGAGGGAAAGTTTGAGCACTTTATCTACCAGTAAACTCAGCCTTTGTAATTCGGCCGCAGAAATATCGAGGTATTCTTTGGTACGTTCGGGATTCTGTATGCCGCCAAAATTCCGCAAAGCTTCCACAGCAACAGTTACTGTAGCCAGGGGCGTTTTTAGTTCATGGGTAATATTACTGATGAAATCATTCTTCATCTCTGTCAGCTTCCGTTGTATCACCAGGTTTCGATACAGGAAGATGAAGGTTACTGTAGTAAATGCCACCAGGAACAAAGAGAACAGGATCTGCAGCGAAATTTTCTTCAGCAGAAAAGTAGCCGGATTTTCGAACCCCGCCTGGTACCAGTAAGGCTGGATAAAACCCACGATAGCCGGACTGGTAGCCAGTTTGGCAGTGGTCATGGTATCTTTCCGGTGCAGAGAATCCTGCTTGCCTTTGATGATCTGAAAAGAAATCGGAATGCCCGCTTTGGCCAGTTCTTTTTTATAGATCGAATCCAGTTTGCGGATGGGCAAAGTATCGTCCAGCGCTTTACCCGAAGTAATCATGCGAACAAATGATTTCTCGGAAGGTAAATTATCGCTTTTGATCGTAAGGGTAGTAGCAGCCCGGGCAGATAGCGGATTGGCTCTGATGTTCATTCCTGGTGCACGCGTAGGTGCCACCGGTGGTGGAGGGGCTTCTGCTTTTTCATGTAGGGTTCGGTAACCACTATCCGTCAGCTTGCTGTTAAAACTAACCACCACTTTCACGCCTGATTGCGACATCCGCCTGATCAATCCCGTATCTAACGTAGGTGGTAATTGTACCCCTCCCATCTGCTGTTTGGCCAGCATCTGTGCAATTTCTGGTGGCAAATCATTTTTATGTAATTCTATGCGCCTAATATTACCGGGACGTATGCTGTCGATATTTTTATTAAAAAAGAAAGTCTGGGTAATTTTAGCGGCAGAATCTTTTTTGAGACCATTACTGGTTTTTTTGAGATCTGCATTCTGCTTGCGCAGTGCGTTCACCGCGTTGTATACAAACAGATTTTCGCCGCTGGTTTGTTTGTAGATAAGCGTGTCGGCTTTAAAACGGTCTACCTGCATTTTGTATACCACATCCCGGAAGATCCCATTGGTTTCTTTTTTGAGTGTTTGCCACTCTTCTTTGTATAGCCGGCTAAGCCAATAAGACTGGAAGGCCACGATCAGTAGGATCGCAGCTACCAGTAAGATCCGGGAAATACTGAATTTACTTATCGGCACCATTGCATTACAAATATAATCCGGCTTTGCAGGGAGTGACGCTTTTATTAACCTTAATTAACTTTTGAGCAAGAATGCTTAACCAGCCACTGGTTTAGATTTGAGGTCTAAAAAACAACCTTCATGAAAAGAATAGCATTCTTCGTTACAGGCCTGTTCAGTCTCTCTGCCCTGCAGGCGCAGGTAAAACAGGGAACCATTTTTTACGAGCAGAAAGTGAATATGCACAAAACCATCCAGGACGAGCAGATGAAAGCCATGATTCCGGAGTTCAGAACAGCGAAATTCATGTTGTTCTTCAGCGACAGTATCTCCATGTACAAAACCGTTCCCGAAGACGAGGCACCTGATCCGTTTGCGGGAGGTAGCGGACCACGTATCATTATGCGTACCGGCGGACCAGGTGGCGGTGGCGACCTGTACAAAAACTTCAGTGAGGCAAGGTCTGTGCAGGCTTCTGAAGTGGCGGGTAAATATTTCCTGATCACCGATTCCATCCGCCAGCAGCCCTGGAAGCTCGGTACCGAAACCAAAACCATCCTGGGGTATACCTGCCATAAAGCTACCCGTAAAATAACACAGACGGCAGGTGCCGTACGCCGGATTGTAATGGGCGGCGGTGCACCCGATACCACCAACCAACCGCGCCAGCAGGTAAGAGAAGTAGAAGTGGTGGCATGGTATGCAGATGATATTATCAGTCCGGTAGGCCCCGAAAATTATGGCCAGTTACCCGGTGTTATTTTACAGCTGGATGTAGATAACGGCACCACCGTTTTTACCGCCACTGAAGTGAAAAAAACCGTTGACCCCAAAGAACTGAAAGAACCCAAAAAGGGAAAAGTAATGACGCGCCCCGAATTCAGTAAAATGATGACGGAGATGATGAGCAGCGGTGGCGGTGGATTCAGGTTTGGAGGATAAACAGATCAGTTATCAGCGTTTTAAAAGCCTGTCCGGTGGGATGGGCTTTTTTATTACATGTATGCTGGTAAAAGTCATTCACTTTTTGAGTTAAATAGTACAAATTATCACCACTCTGCGGGAACTCCCTGTTCTCTGCGGTTAGTGCGGGCTCATTCCAACCGCAGAGCCGCAGAGTTTGCAGAGTTTTCGCAGAGAGATAAGAATCATAGACTGATAGAAATTTCACTTTCGGGTTATGGTATTCGTTGGCCCTTGATTGATGAAGATTTTATCGTTAATGCGCTCTTGAAAAATACCTGCGTTTGTAATAGATCAAATCCCGCTTGTTGCTTCTTTCTTTTCTGAATCACGATTATGGTATTATGCCCGCTATAATCTGAATAGGTAAAGGGTTTCGCCAAGAGTCAGTATAGAGCCTTGCGGGCAATGTTCCGAATAATAGAACTTTTCTTTATAGTATCGGTTTGATTCTTAATGATAACAAATCAAGTTATAAGCAACAGGAAAGCGAGAAAGTAAATCCACGCCGTCAATGTTCGTTGTCAGCTAAAAAAAAGTATCGATTAGGCTTGTGCCCCCTTTATTCTGCTGCTATTTACTAACCCCAGCCTGAAGGCTGGGGGCAATGAACCGCAAATTACTGCCGGGCTTCAGCCCTGACCTTGTGGGCTAAAGCCCGGCAACTAATCGTGAGATGGTAACCCCATGCTGAAGCATGGGGTTATGAAAACCTTTTGTCTTGGGTGCTCGCAAGAATCGATAGATATCATATGAAAGGTAGCAGGTGCAGGAAGTTTCAATAAACATCATTACATAGTCCTGCAGATAATGTGTCGAATAATAGACCTCCCCTTTTTTATCGATTTAGTTCTCAACAATAGCAAATCAGGTTTTATAGTAGAAAGAAGAGAAAAGAGGAGAAGCATTGTATCTTAACCCGGCACAAAAAATCCCACTCCTTCCGGAATGGGATCTATGCACATGAGAACGAGAGAAAGGGTTATTGTCCACCGCCACCACCGCCGAAACTCCGTACCACCATTCTAGGGCCCTGTGCGTTATTACCGGCTTTGTTGAGGCTGAACGTGAAACTTAACAGGAAGTAACGCTGCAATACATTGTAGCGGGTATCTTCTATATAATTCTGGTTGGCATTACGGCTCACACCCTGGTTCTGGTTCAGGATATCAAAAGCGGTGAGTTTAATTTCGGCACGTTTGTTCTTCAGGAAACTTTTGGCGATGGATGCATTCCAGAAAGCCACCTGGGTATTAAAGCCATCGGCCCGGCCGGAGTTGATGGTGTAGTTCATATTATTATTGAGCACCACACCCCATGGCAGGTAATTGGTCATATCCAGTCCGTACACCTGCTGCAGGTAATTGCTGTTCAGCTGCGGTTGCAGCGAGTATTTGGCTTTGCTGAAATTGAGGCGGCCGGTGGCTTGTATATCCACTTTACCCTCCAGCGAAAAATTATAGTTCAGGTTGGGACCGATACCGATATTATCAATTCCATTCTCTGCACCGTTTACAAAACTGATGTTATGCAGCAGATTGGTGCCTATCCCCATATCAATGCGTGATTTGATTTTCTTCAGCGGGAAGCCCATGTTCACCTGTCCGAATGCAGTATAGTTCCCATTGGCATTCACCGGCATGGTTACCCGCGAGCCATTGTTCTGGATCTGATCCGAATTAACAATGGCATTGGCAATTTTGGAAACATTGATAAAGGCAAACAGGTTTCTCTGGGTATAGATATTGGTAGAAAAATAATTCAGGTTCACTGATTGCGTATAACTGCGTTTTAGATTGGGATTACCGGTATAGGTATTCAAGGGATCACTTACATCGGTTACCGGCTGCAACTGCGTAGTGCTTGGTTGAGAGGTAGAGGTAGAATAGTTCAGCGTAAGCGTACGGGAACTGTGAATACGGTACTGTAGATTCAGGTTAGGCAACAGGTCGGTAAACTGCTGCCTGATCACATTACCATTGGTTTTATTGGTGCTGATCAGGGAAGCGCCCTGCAAAGAAGTACCAATGGTATAACTCGTTTTTTGCTGGTTAGAGCGGAAACTCAGGCTACCACCGGCATAACTGTACTCACTCTTAAAATCATTGCTCTGTGAAACATTTAACTGGTCGTATTTGCCACTGCCGGCACTGTAATCATACGTAGTTCGTTTGCTGTCGCCAATGCTGGTATTATAGAAAGCACTGATCTCCAGCAAAGATCTTTTACCAATAGGTTCTGTATACACCAGGTTACCACCCACACTGCGTGCAACTGCTTCGCGCCTGTTTTTCTGGTTGGTGATGGAGTCTTTTAAACCTATGCCATTGGCATAAAAAGTATTACGGGTATAGAGGTCACCACTTTGTTTGCTATCGTTATACGCCAGGCTAACCGTGCTCGACAAGGTTCTTCCCTTTTTCTGAAACCGTTTCCGGAACAAAGCATTACCACCAAAGTTGAAAGCATCTGCATGGGTTTTGCTATCGGTACTACCATCGTTCAGTTTCACGCCCTTGTTATCGGTAGAAATATAATTGCTCACACTCCGGTTATCGGTTTGCTGCGTGGTAAACTGTGGGGTGAATTTGATGGAATGAAAACTATCGATCTTGCTGTCGATGGTCATATTCACCCGCTGTTGTTTGCTGCTACGCGCACCGTTGCTGTTAGATGTGTAGTTGAAATTATTGCCCGGTAACAGGTTCTGGCGCACGGTGCTGCGGTCGGTACGCAGATCAATATTGCTACCCATGCCGCTTATGTTAAAGTCGGTCTTTTTATTCCAGAGATCATTATAGTTGACACCACCCGCAAAAGTAGTGGCTACACCCTGTTGGTTCTGTCCCATACCGGTTACGGGCAGTCCGGCACCATCATCACCTCCACCGGTTCGGATCGTAATACCGCCACCGCTGCGCATACCGCGGGACAACTCACCCGTAAAATTCAATACATCCGTAATAGAGAAGCCCTGGCGATTGGTATTATTACCCATGCCTATCAGCGATAACTGCTGGTCGCCATTGAATTTATTGATATTGGTCTGTCCATCATACCGTTCATTGGAACCTGCACTGGCACTCACTTTGCCGAACAGGGATTTATTCCTGTCCTTTTTCAGCTTCAGGTTGATGGCTTTTTCACTTTGTCCATCATCTACCCCGGTAAACTCGGCCCGGTCACTTTTTTTATCAAATACCTGCACTTTATCAATCGCATCGGCATCCAGGTTCCGTGTCGCCATTTTGGGATCGCCGGTAAAAAACTCTTTCCCGTTCACCAACACCCGGTTTACCCGCTGGCCATTTACACGGATGGTGCCGTCGTTATCTACAGTAACACCCGGCAATTTTTTCAGGAGCTCTTCTGCTACTGCGTTGGGTTGTGTTTTAAAGTTCTCAGTATTAAATTCTACTGTATCGTTATTGATGGTTACCGGGGCACGGCGGGCAGTAACGGTTACATTACCTGCACTCTGTACATCCATCATTTCTACATTGCCGAGGTTCATTTCCTGGACTTCTTTGGTGATATCAAGGCTTTTCCAGACAGGTACATACCCCACATAAGAAGCAGACAGTAAATATTTGCCCTTACCAATACCTGATAAACGGAATTTACCGGTAGAATCGGCACGGGTAAAAGTAACCAGGGTAGAATCCTTGGCATTTACCACAGAAACAGTAGCATAGGCCAGGCCTTTTTTGGATGCCGTATCAAAAACGGTTCCTCTCACAATAGTGGTTGTTTGCTGAGCCTGGGATACAAAAGGGAGAAAGAAAATAGAAAGCAGGGTAATGATACGGAACATAGCCATGGTAATTTTTAGTAGCACAAAACTAACCGGCTATGTGCAGAGAAGCAGTTAATGAACTTTGGGGAAAGGTTAATCAAGGTTAAAGGAATTGCCGTTAGAAGATCGCCCTCTCTGTGAAACTCCCCGGCTCTGTGCCTCTGTGTTGAAAAACACTAGTTATTCTTTATCATCCATAGGTAGCTTTCAATTTTCAACACAGAGGCCACGGAGATACAGAGGTGCACAGAGAGATTTTTTAAAACAAAAGGGAAATACCGGTGTGAAACCTTCACGGTTCCGGTATTTCCCTGTTCAGGTATACGATGTTTTTTTAGTTCTCTACACCCAGTAGTTCCACTTCAAAAATCAGGGTAGCCCCCGGACCGATATTGGGCGGACCATTATCGCCATAGGCGAGATCAGCAGGGATAAATAATTTCCATTTGCTGCCAACGGTCATCAGTTGCAGTCCTTCCTGCCAGCCGCGGATCACATTGGCAAGGGCAAAAGTGATGGGTTCGCCCCTGTCTACCGAACTGTCGAATTTGGTTCCGTTCAGCAGGGTACCTGTATAATGACATTTTACTTTGCTGGCCAGTGTAGGGCGGGTATTGTCTGTACCGGCTTTCAGCACTTCGTATTGCAGTCCGCTGGGTAAGGTAACCACACCGGCACGTTTGCCATTTTTTTCAAGAAAAGCCTTGCCTTCTTTGATGGCACCTGCAGCTTTAATACTCACCGCATTTTCCTGGAAGCGGGTAAAACATTGCTGGATGGCAGCATCGTCTAACAAAACCGTTTTGTTGGCCCGCTGGTCGGCCAGGGCTTTTTGAAAAAGCGCCATATTAATATTATCAAAACCCTGTTGTTTCAGACTTTGTCCGATACGGATACCTAATGCATAACTGGTACTGTCCACATTATTTTTAAAAGGGTTGGCAGCCGCGGCCGGTTTGCCAGCAGGTTTTGGCTTGGCGGCAGTAGCCGGTTTTTTTGCCTGAGAAAAGCCAGCAGTAGCCAGCAGGAGCAAAGAAAAAACAATAAACGATTGTTTCATGTAGTTGATTTTGTGAAGGTCAAAGAAACGATATTTTTTACTTGCTACCCCACCAGTTTTTCGATAGCGGTATGTACTTTTTCAAATCCGAATTGGGATAGGGTCTGTTGCATCATCACATTTACTTGCTCGGTGCAAAGATTACCGATACTGCCTTCGTGTACATGGTTTACCTGGGTAGTATAGGTAAAACGCCCCTCTTCGATGGCCATGCCGATCTCTTTGTACGCATCGCGGAAAGGAACGCCCTGTAATACGCGTTTGTTCACTTCTTCTACGCTGAATACATACTTGTACTTATCGTCGGCCAGGATATTTTCTTTGATGGAGATATTCCCCAGCATCAGGCTCACCATGGTCAAACAGTCTTTGAGCGTCTGGAAAGCGGGAAACAGGTGTTCTTTCAGCAACTGCAGATCGCGGTGATAACCCGAAGGCAGGTTGCTGGTCATGAGCAGAATCTCGTTTGGCAAAGCTTTTAAACGATTGCAATAAGAGCGAACCAGCTCAAACACATCCGGATTCTTTTTATGCGGCATGATACTGGAGCCGGTGGTTAAAGAAGCCGGGAAACTGATAAAATCAAAATTCTGGTTCAGGTATAAACAGGCATCCATGCTTAACCTCGACAAAGTATCGGCCAGGTTAGCCAATGCCATGGCGGTAATCCGTTCTGCTTTACCCCTGCCCATCTGTGCATATACCACATTATAATTCAGATCAGCAAAACCGAGTAATTCAGTGGTCAGGGTACGGTTGATGGGGAAGGAAGAACCGTAACCGGCCGCAGAGCCCAACGGATTTTTGTTCACCACCTGGTAGGCGCTCTGTAAAGTGATCAGATCATCTACCAAACTTTCTGCATAGGCACCAAACCACAAGCCAAAAGAAGAAGGCATGGCCAGTTGCAAATGCGTGTACCCCGGGAATAAATGATTTTTATACTTTTCGCTTTGTGCCTGTAATAACTGGAAAAAGGGTTGCACTTCTTTTACCAGCGCTTCTATTTCGCTGCGCAGAAACAGTTTCACATCCACCAGCACCTGGTCGTTACGGCTGCGCGCCGAATGGATCTTTTTACCCGTATCACCCAGTTGTTGGGTAAGCAGGAGTTCTACCTGCGAGTGAACATCTTCAATACCATCGGCAATGGTGAATTGTGAATGGTGAATCTGCTGGTAGATCTTTTTTAATTCGACGATAATGGTAGTGGCTTCCTCCTTGGTAAGCAGGCCCACACTGGCCAGCATATGGGCATGTGCGATGGATCCCTGTACATCAAAGGGAGCCAGGAGCAGGTCAAACTCCTTGTCTTTGCCTACGGTAAATTTCTCTACCAGTTGGGAAGTGTCGGTATTTTCTTTGCTCCACAATTTCATAAAACCTGTTTTAAAAGTTGAATGTACATATCTATTCCCTGCTGTATCTCATCTACAAAAATATACTCGTCGGCCGTATGACTTCTCGCACTATCCCCCGGACCCATTTTCAAAGTCTGGAAAGGCATCAGTGCCTTATCGCTGGTGGTAGGCGATCCGTAATAGGATCTGCCCAATTGTATACCGGATTGCACCAGCGGATGATCGAGGCTGATGGAAGTGGAGCGCATGCGCAGGCTTCGCGGAACCACTTCGCTTTTCACATTCGCTTTGATGATGGCCAGCACTTCTTCAAAAGTATACAATTCGTTTACCCGCACATCCACTACAAAGCGGCAGGAGGAAGGCACTACATTATGCGCTTTGTTCTCTGTTTCTATCACGGTTACCGACATCTTCACTTTACCGAGCAGCGGTGATACTTTTTCAAAAGCAAAATTCCGGAACCACTCAATATCAACCAGTGCTTTGTACAAAGCGTTCTCACCTTCTTCGCGCGCAGCATGGCCCGCTTTGCCGGTGGCTGTTACATCCAGCACCAGTAATCCACGTTCTGCAATGGCCATCTGCATCAAAGTAGGTTCGCCCACAATGCCGCATTCAATTTTTGGCAGGTGAGATAACAATACTTCAATACCATTTTTGCCTGAGATCTCTTCCTCGGCAGTGGCTGCAAATACCAGGTTATATTTCAGATCGGTTGCTTCGTAAAAATGCAGGAATACCATCAATAAAGAAACCAGACATCCGCCGGCATCGTTACTGCCGAGGCCGTATAATTTGCCATCTGTGATGGTGGGGGCAAAAGGATCCAGGGTATAGGCTTTGTTCGGCTTAACCGTATCGTGGTGAGAATTCAGTAACAGACACGGCTTCGATTCATCAAAATGTTTATTCACTGCCCATACGTTATTGAGGTAACGCTGGGTTTTAACACCTTTCTGCTGTAAAAAGGTTTCCAGAATAACAGCTGTTTCCGCTTCTTCTTTACTGAAAGAGGGAGTGCCAATTAATTGTTGCAACAGTGCTACTGCCTGGCTTGCTGGTGTATATTGTTGATCATTCATGGTGAATGGTTGTACCCGTGCTGCCGGCAATCAGCCCGGATAGTTCTTCTGCCTTTCCGATGATCACTTTGCTCACTCCTTTGGCCAATGCGGCAAAAGCGTTATCAAGTTTGGGGATCATCCCGGCAAATATTAATTGTTGTTGTTTCAATTCGGTATAATAAGCAGGACCCATTTGCAGGATCACAGAATTTTCATCATTTACATCCAGTAACACCCCGCTCTTTTCAAAAGAATAGATCAGTGTTACCTGGTACAGTTGGGCTAATGATGTAGCCAGTTCCTGCGCAATCGTATCTGCGTTGGTATTCAGCAGATCTCCCTGGGCATTGTGGGTGATGGGTGCAGCCACCAGCGTAATATCCTTGTTGAGCAATAGTTGAATCAGGTCTGTATTCACCAGATCCACATCGCCTACAAAACCATAATCGATGCTGGCATGTGTTCTTTTGTGCGCCTGCAGCAGGTTGGCATCGGCACCCGTTAGCCCCATGGCATTACAACCCTGCGCCTGCAATTGGGCCACGATATTTTTATTGATGTAACCGGCATATACCATGGTTACGATCTTCAATGTTTCTGCATCGGTGATGCGTCTGCCATCTATCATCTGTTGCTGCACACCCATCTGGTCTGCCAGTTTAGTAGCCAGTTTGCCACCGCCATGCACCAAAATTTTTTTCCCTTTCACTGCAGCAAACGACTGCAGGAAGGAAGCCAATTTGGTTTCATCATCAATGATATTACCGCCGATCTTTATGATATAAACTGTTTCCAACATTTTTTATTTAACTGCTTGTAAGATCTCTGACAACACCGCCTGTGCTGCCCACACACGGTTACCCGCCTGTTTGGTTACGAGGCTGTGATCGCTATCTAATACTTCATCGCTCAGTTCCACATTCCTTCTCACCGGCAAACAATGCATTACTTTGGCATTATTGGTGGCTTTCAGTTTTTCTTCTGTCAGCATCCAGGCCGGATCATTCTCATATACTTTGCCGTAATCGGTATACGTGCTCCAGTTCTTCACGTACACAAAATCTGCATCTTGCAGGGCAGCATCCTGGTCGTGGGTAATGGTGGCGCCTTTGGTAAACTTTTCGGCCAATTCGTAATCCTGCGGGTGGGTGATCACAAAATCCGCTTCACCCCAGGCGTTCACCCATTGCGCAAAACTATTGGCCACACATTGCGGAAGGGGTTTGATATGTGGTGCCCAGGTAAGTACCACTTTGGGTTTTCGGGTACCGCCTGCCGGGTATTGTTTGAGTGATTCTGTAATAGTAATAATATCTGTTAACGATTGCAGTGGATGTAGTGTAGCACTTTCGAGGCTCACTACCGGTACACCTGCATATTTGATAAACTGATTGATATACATTTCACTGTAATCATCTTCCCGGTTCTTTAAAGAAGGGAAGGTTCTGATACAGAGTATATCAAAATACTGCCCCAGAATAGGTGCCGCATCTTTTACATGTTCTACTGTATTGCCGCTCATGATGGCGCCTTCTTCAAACTCAAGTGCCCATCCTTCTTTATCAACATTAAACACCACGGCTTCCATTCCGAGGTTCTTTGCCGCGATCTGGGTACTTAAGCGGGTACGCAGGCTGGGGTTCAGAAAAAGCAGACCGATCCGTTTGTCTGCACCCAGTTCTTTATCCAGCAGTGGATGAACCTTATATGCCAGGGCTTTTTTTACCAGGGCATTGATATCGGTAACATCGTTAACAGAAATAAATTGTTTCATATTATATGCTTAATGCGGAACGCTAAACGCAGAACGCTTAACGCAGGACATATTTATAAATTATTCTCGTATTGATTTTATCAGGTTAATCAGTTTGGCGGTTATTTCATGGATCATTTCTGTGACTTGTTCATACTTTTCTTTCTCAATATATCCAAGATCAAAGGCAAGTAGTGTGCAATAAGCTACTTCATGAATAGATCCCAAAGCTATATCCAGAAAATGTACAAAATCTCTATCAGTGCTCCTACCACACCCCTCAACAATATTCAGCGGCACAGAATATACAGCCCGTTTTAGTTGACTACTCAGCTCAAACTGCTCCGACTTCGGAAAATCGGGCATAATATTCTTATACACAAACAAAGTCAGTGTATGAGCCTTCTGCCAAACTTCATATTTACGATAATCTCTCAATTCCCTCAAATATTAAACTACTCAAGCGTTCCGCGTTAAGCGTTTAGCGTTAAGCTTCTCCTCTTAATTCCTCAATGGCTTCACCTAACGAAAACAAAAACTCATCAATCTGTTTTCTGGATAAAGCCAGCGAAGGCAAGAGCCTGATCACATTGGGTTTGGCTTCGCCGGTAAATACTTTGAAATCGAACAGGAGTTTCTTTTTCAGATCCTTCAGCTCGTCCGACAGGTCAAAACCGATCATCAGTCCACAGCCACGAACATTTTTCAATCCCTCTACTGCTTTCAGTTTTTCTATCAGGTATTCGCCATTCGCTTTTGCATTTTCGATCAGCTTCTCTTCTTCCATCACTTCCAATACGGCCAGTGCAGCTGCGCAGGCCAGTTGATTACCACCAAATGTGGTACCCAGCATGCCATGTTTAGGCTGGATCTTGGGTGCAATGAGAATGCCCGCTACAGGAAACCCATTACCCATCCCCTTGGCCATGGTATAGATATCCGCATTCACACCTGCAAAATCATGTGCGAAGAATTTACCGCTTCTGCCATACCCACACTGTACGCTATCGGCTATATATACGGCTCCATGTTCATCGCAGAGTGTTCTGATCAGTTGCAGAAAAGAGTCGTTGGCAATATTGATACCGCCCACTCCCTGGATCCCTTCAATGATCACAGAAGAAATTTCTTTGCCCATTTCAGCAAAGCAGGCTTTCAACGCTGCTTCATCATTAAAAGGGAGAAAGATCACATTGTCTGTTTCATTCACGGGGGCCACGATGGCCGGATTATCGGTTGCTGCTACCGCCAGTGAGGTTCTGCCGTGAAATGATTTTTTAAAAGCGATGATCTTTTTCCGTCCGTTATAAAAAGACGCCAGTTTGAGTGCGTTTTCATTGGCTTCAGCTCCACTGTTACAGAGAAACAGCTGGTAATCTTCCTTACCGCTCAAACGACCCAGTTTAGCTGCCAGTTCTTTCTGGATAGGAATCACCACTGAATTGGAGTAAAATGCAATCTTCTCTAACTGATCTTCAATTCGTTTTACCCAGTGCGGGTGTGTGTGGCCAATGCTGATTACCGCATGACCGCCATACATGTCTAAATATTGTACCCCATCCTGGTCCCATACATAAGAACCTTTGGCACTGGTGATGGTGATATTGTTAAGGGGGTAAACGTCGAAAAGAGTCATAAGTTATAAGTTATAAGTAGTAAGTCAGGAACGCACTTTATTGATCAGTGCGATTAACATGGCTTTTACTTCATTAATCAATAAGTTTCAATCTATGTTTTTGTTTGCCACACCCTCCGCCATATTTGCAGGAACCAATGTGGCGGGTCTTCGCAACTGACTTGTCAGGCAATACAGTTCTTCTTTGGGAAAAGACTTCGTTTCCTGATACGTCAGCAACGTAAACAGATGCGCCTTCTCCCAAACTTTTAAATCTTTATAATTCTGCATACCAGCCTATTCACTTAAAACTTAACACTTACTACTTACCACTTAAAACCCAGCCGCTTTCAATTTCAATCCGGCCGTCTCTTCCCATCCAAACAACAGATTCATATTCTGTACTGCCTGGCCGCTGGCTCCTTTCAATAAATTATCAATAGCCGAGTGTACCACGATCTTGCTGCCTTGTTTTTCAATATGCAGTAAACACTTGTTGGTATTTACCACCTGTTTCAGATCGATCATTGTTTCGCTTACATGGGTAAACACTTGGCCCTCGTAATATTCTTTGTAGAGTTCTTTGATCGCATCCAGGGGTAACCCGCAATCAATCACGGAACTGATATAAATGCCGCGGGTAAAGTCGCCTCTCCAGGGTACAAAATTTACCTGCATCCCATCATTACCCTGCAATTGCTGCAGACTCTGGTGAATCTCGTTGATATGCTGGTGCTGCAATGATTTGTATGCCTGGATATTATTGGCCCGCCAGCTGAAATGCGAGGTGCTGCTCAAACCCTGTCCGGCGCCGGTTGAACCGGTGATACCTGTTGTATACACATCGCCCAACACACCTGCTTTGGCCAATGGCAGTAAACCCAGTTGTATAGCGGTAGCAAAACAGCCGGGATTGGCAATATTGGCAGCCTTTGTAATTTCAGCTTTGTTCAATTCAGGTAATCCATACACAAAAGTTCTATCACCAATGCTGGCTTTCTCTGCCAGCCGGAAATCCTGCGACAGGTCGATCACTTTAATGGTAGCAGGAATGGAATTCTCTGCCAGAAATTTTTTCGCATCGCCATGACCCACACAGAGGAACAATACATCAATATCATTTTGCAATATATCAGAAAACAGGATCTCTGTTTCACCTACCAGGTCAGCATGTACTTTACTTACTGCATTTCCTGCATTACTGGTACTGTGCACAAAAGATAATGCCACACCGGGATGGTTGATCAGTAACCTGATCATTTCTCCGCCGGTATAACCCGCCCCGCCAACGATGCCTGCTTTTACTTGTTTCATAGTGTTTATACATTGATCCTGTCTGCTGCCGTAGAGGGCTGAGACGAGAGAATAAATTCAATAGCTGATGAAGTAGTATTACTGATGCGATGTTTACTGCCGGCCTGTATATGAATGCCTTCCTGTTCGTTTACAATGATGGTTTCCCCGTCTATTTCAAAAGTGGCCGTTCCTTTCAGGATGAAAAAAAACTGTTGTGCAAACTGATGATAATGCAATGCTTCAGCCGTTCCGGCCGGCATTCTTTCCTGTTTAACAGAAAGCGCTGCGTTATCTACCAGATTCCATCCATCACAGGCATTACCCCATTGGTAATGTTGTAACGGCGCTTCTATGGAAACCTTTCCACTCACTTGTTCGACTCTTTGATATTGTGATAAATACCCGTCTGGTTACCGAAGATCTTGGAGAAACCTCTTACATCATCGCCTGTCCAGCCACTATTCATTTCACCATACTTACCAAACTTGCTGCTCATCAGATCATATTTCGATTCGATACCGATCACCTGGAAACGGTAAGGCAGCAACTGTACAAATACATCGCCGGTTACATGTGCCTGCGAACTTTCGAGATATGCTTCAATATCGCGCATCACGGGATCCATGATCTGTCCCTCATGCAGCCAGTTGCCGTAGAACTGCGCCAGCTGGTCTTTCCACCCAAGCTGCCATTTGGTTAATACATGTTTCTCCAGTGCATGGTGCGCTTTCAGAATCACCATGGGTGCAGCAGCCTCAAAACCTACGCGACCCTTGATACCGATAATGGTATCTCCCACATGAATATCGCGGCCCAGTCCGTAAGGACCCGCCAGTGTCTGCAAATATTGTATCGCTTCAGAAGGATGCTGAAAGGTTTTTTCATTCACTGCTGTAAGCTCTCCTTTTTCAAAATGGAGTTTCACTTCCTCCTCACCTGTTTTGGTAACCTGTGTGGGCCATGCTTCTTCTGGTAAAATGCCTTTTGAGTTCAGGGTTTCTTTGCCACCTACACTGGTACCCCATAAACCTTTGTTGATGGAGTAAGCTGCTTTCTCAAAATTCATGGTAACACCTTTCCCCTTCAGGTATTCGATCTCCGCTTCACGGCTCAGTTTCATATCGCGGATCGGCGTAATGATCTCTACTCCCGGGATCATGATATTAAAGATCATATCAAAACGCACCTGGTCGTTACCGGCACCCGTACTGCCATGCACCACTGCTTTGGCTTTCAGTTTTTTGGCATGTTCTGCAATATGTAAAGCCTGGCTCAGTCTTTCTGCACTTACGCTTAAGGGATAGGTATTGTTCTTCAACACATTTCCGTAGATCAGGTATTTGATAATACTGTCGTAATAACTTTTTACCGCATTTACCGTGGTATGGGTTTTTACGCCCAGCGTATACGCATGTTTTTCTATCTGCGCCAGTTCCTCTTCACTAAAGCCGCCGGTATTTACGATTACGCTGTGAACCTCGTAGCCTTTGTCTTCTGTCAGGTATTTCACACAAAAAGAAGTATCCAGTCCGCCACTAAAGCCCAGTACCACCTGGTCGCCTTTCTGTAATGCTGTTGTTGTTGCTGTTTCCGTTTTCATTGCTTGCAGGTATTTTCTTTGAAATGCTATATGATTTCCCTTGCGGGAGGCTGTCAGAAGTTAAAAAAATGCTGGAACAAAGACTTTGGCTTGAGGGCCGCACCCCCACCTGTTTCTTTTTTGCGGAACAAACGCAGCAGTTTACTTTGTTTGATCTTCATAAAACGTTCGTACAGTTTTGAGTTCTGCTTAAAATCTTCCGAGGTTTCAACAGGTTCGTAATGATCTTTGGGATCGTATAACATAGCGGTGCACAAACAGTTTTTCCTGTCTTTACTCATCAGGATATCATAGTTCACACAGCTTTTACAACCGGCCCAGAACTCTTCATCATCCGTAAGTTCACTATAGGTAACGGGTTCATAACCAAGGTCACTGTTGATCTTCATCACAGCAAGTCCAGTAGTTAACCCGAATATTTTGGCAGTGGGGTATTTCTGGCGCGAGAGATTAAAGATGGTCTGTTTAATTCTTTTGGCCGTTCCGCTTTTACGGAATGCAGGTGCTACAATCAGTCCGCTGTTGGCCACAAACTGTTCATGGCCCCATACTTCAATATAACAGAAGCCCACCCAGGTTCCATCGGGCAGTACAGCAATAACGGCTTTGCCTTCTTCCATTTTTTTGGCAACATATTCGGGACTGCGTTTGGCAATACCGGTTCCGCGGGCCTTCGCAGAAGACTCCATTTCGTCTGTTATGGTTTGTGCGTAATGGGTGTCGCCACCGTTCGCTACACGAACAATAATATTATCTTCCAACTTGTACTGATTAATAGAGTGAAAAGAAAACACCTGGGTGTTTGTAGATCCAATTCCGGGAGAATTTCCACTGATAGGGGCAAGTGCCAGTTGCTCGTCCTATCAGCAACCACGTCGTGGTCGCGGCAGGGAGTTACACGGAAAAGTTGCCGGGGCCATGGGCTCGGCTGCGGTAACTACCGGAGAGCAACTGATATGTAAGAAAGGCTGTTTCACTGATAAGTGTCTAAGAGACCTTTGAATTTTTTTGTAAAAGTATAACAGTTTGCCAAAACAGACTGATTTTTTTTACAAAAGTTTGGTTAAGATAGCTGCTGGCACTATGAAAAAGGCCGTTCAGCATGCTGAACGGCCTTTTTACAAATATATCATCGATAGTTTGAGACAAATACTATTAACCGTTAGTTACCACCACCTCTGCGGTTACCACCCATCATCATCATACCACCACCCGGGAACATACCACGCATCTGGTTGGGTCCGCGTTGCTGTGGTTGTGCTCCAAATGAGCGTAGGTTATAGGTGAACGTAAGCATGAAATAACGGGTCAGGTTATTCGAAATACTGTTAACAATCTGGTTGGCAGATGCAGAAGAAGTAACTGATTTATTCTGTTTCAGGATATCGAAACAACTTAAACGCAGTTCTCCCGCTTTGTTCTTCAGGAACTGTTTGGCAATAGAAGGTGTAATCAGGAACACAGTAGTGTTGTAACCTGCCGGACGATTTCCGAAATGCGAGTAATCAAAATCACTCGCCAGGATCCATCCATTGTTCGAGTACAAAGTGAAATCTGCCGCCATACCCTGAATGGTATAATTGGTATTCTGGTTAGCCGACAGCGAATTGCGGATCGGGTTGTACTCAAAATACGTACTCAGGTTCATGTCGAAATTATTCTTCAGGTTAGTGGTCCATTTAATAGTTTGTCTGAGTGTAGTACTCTGAGTGGCATTCAGTACATTATTCAGTAAAGAGCGGCTTCGGTTATAATTGATATTGGTTTGCAGGTTCAGGTTCGATTTCGGATTTTTGATCGGGAACCCATACATGAAATAACCAGACAGGTTATATGTACCTCCTAAGTTCACATACGTAGAAGTTCTTCCACCATTCGGATTCTGTGTAATGGAACTCACAATATCATTGGAAATAACGGTTGCATTAACCGTGGCGAAAATAAGTCGCTGGGTAAACGGATCAAAAGAGTTGAACAGGATCCGCATACTATTGGTAAACTGTGGTTTCAGATCAGGGTTACCAATCTGGAAATTAATCGAATCGGATGTTGTTTTCACCGGCTGCAACTGCATAGTACTTGGCTGACCGGTTCTTCCGTTATAGAATACACGCAGACTTTTGGTTCTGGTAAAATTGTAAGTGAAGTTCAGGTTCGGTGTCAGGTTGGTGAAATTCCTTTTTACCAGTACGTTCTTGGTAGTATTGTTACTGGTAAGATCAATGAACTGTAAACCCGTTCCGATATTCAGGTTATACTTGGCCTGCTGGATGCGGTAACTCAGACTGGCAGTATTGGAAGTAGCTGTATAATCGTATGAGTTACTGAACAGACTGTCGAACTTGCTGAATTTCTGCGAAGCATTATCGAAACTATAAGTACGGTTAACCGTGTTGCTGTTATTGTAGTTATAGGAATAACGCAGTTCAATCATCTGGTTCTTACCCACGGGCTCGGTATAGGAAACCGTTGGACTGAAACTGGTAGAACGCGATGAATCTACATAAAACTGGTTGATCGTATCGGTTCTTACAAAAGGCGTGGTAAAAGAGTTTACAGAGAAGTTCTTTCCATCACCATTGGTATTGCTGGCAGAAAAACCAAGATCGAGTGAAATGGTTCTTCCTTTTTTGGCAAAACGGTGACGCAGCTGCAGGTTGGTTCCATTGATATTGTACCCACTGTTATAGCCGGATGATTGACTCACCGACTGGTAAATTGGCGCATTGTTTTTATCACCGGTAGTAACTGTGCTGGAAGTGGATGTAGGGTTACTGCTCTGTATAGTAAAATTAGGACGGAAAATCAACGAATTGTTGGAATCGATCCTGTCTTCAATATTGAAATTGAAACGGTGGTTCTCATTTCTCGATACGGAAGAAGACTTCACATTGTTATAGATAGACATATCTGAGCGCAGGATATTCTCTGTATTGCTGTTCGATTCTGTATTAACCCTGGGTGCATTGTAGAAATAACTGCCGTAAGCATCTATTTTCGGGCTCCACACATCGCGATAATTCAGACCACCTGCCAATGTAGTGGTGATACCGCTGGAAGCACCACCTCCGCCAAAACCGCCACCGCCAAAACCGCCACCTCCGCCAAAACCACCGCGACCGCCGCCGATATTATTCTGCGTAAAATTCTGTTTGTTCACATTGTTGGCCTGCCCCTGAAAAGTCAGTTGCCTGTCGCCATTGATACGTGTAAAGTTGAAGCTTTCATCATACTTACCATCCGTACCAATACCGGCCACAGCTTTACCAAACATGCCTTTTTTCTTATCTTTTTTGGTAGTGATATTGATGGTCTTCACGCGGTTACCATCATCAAAACCACTGAACTTGCTCTGATCGCTCAGATCATCAAATACCTGGATCTTATCAATCACATCAGGCGGAAGGTTCCGGGTAGCCATTTTAGGATCATCGCCGAAAAAGCGTTTCCCATCCACCAATACCCGCTGTACGGCTTCGCCCTGCGATTTGATGGAACCATCTTTGCTCACTTCCATACCCGGAATTTTTTTCAGCAGGTCTTCTGCTACGGCATTGGGTTTGGTTTTAAAAGCAGAAGCGCTGATCTCCATGGTATCTTTTTTCATCCTCACCACCGATTCGGTTACGGTTACATTACCGAGATCGTTGGCAGCAGTTCGCAGGTAAATCGTACCCAGGTTCACCGCAAAATTGGTTTTGGAGAAACTGATCTTTTTGGTAAAAGGTTCATAGCCCTGGAACTTTACTTCCAGGATCATATCCCCGAAAGGAATATTCTGCAGCGAGAAAGTTCCATCTTCCTTGGCCAGTGTAAATACTTCCAGTGTAGAATCACGGGCATCCAGTATGGTAACAGAAGCGTCTTTGAGTGATTGTTTGTTGAGCGAATCAATCAGTTTTCCTTTTACAGAACCGGAGGTTTGAGCCGAAACCGTAAAAACGAGGAAAAGACAGGTAATAAAAGCAGCAATTTTGCGCATAAGTGTTGGATATAATTCAGAAAACAAATGTCGTTCTCTTTCATCAGCAAATGGGGACAACCAAGATTAACGGAAAACTACTAGGATAGTTGGGTATCAGGGGTACAAAATCGGTGAAAACTTGCACCGGATAGGTAGGGTAAAATCATGTACAGAATTCGTCCGGCTTCAGCCTGCATTCACCGAAAACCAGCTATGCACAGGGTTTGGCAGAAAAGTCAGTTCGCCGGAAGAAAGGACTCCGCCTTTTTAAAAAAGATTAAAATAGCCCTACCGCAGATAAGAAGATACTGTTCCGCAAATCCTCAGTTTTAACAAAACTACCCTCTCCGGGGATACCATTTCGCATAAAAACTTTGCTTATTTTTGACGGCACAGAATTCTCATCACAAAACCACATCCATGAAACAAATCAAAAACCTGCTTTCTGCCATCACCGGCATTTTTGCTATCTGTCTGTTTATCAGTGCCTGCCAGTCTGAACCGGCCAAAACAGAAGCTAAGCCCTCTACCGACAGTGTAGCGGCCATGCAAACAACCGATAGTACCAGCCATGCACTGGAACACATGCTGGTTGACAATAAAAAAGACCCCAGCTGCGGTATGCCTGTTACGGCCGGCATCCACGATACCGCGCATTACAAAGAGAAAGTTCTCGGCTTCTGTTCAAAAGAATGTAAAGATGCTTTCCTGAAAGATCCTGAGAGTATGATTGCGTCAGCAGAAATGAAAAAATAAACAATCTGCCAGTAGATCAACGGGCAGATTGTACATACTATAAAAAAGGGCGCATAATGATATGCGCCCTTTTCTTTGCAGGTATGCTAAGTAATCTTAACTAAAGAGATATTCTACATCTTCCTTCGTCAGTGTTTTCACAAATCCTTCATCGTCTGTGATCAGGTCTTTGGCGAGGTTGCGTTTACGTTCCTGGAGTTTTAAAATTTTATCTTCAACTGTATCGGTACAGATCATGCGGTAAGCAAAAATATTTTTGGTCTGCCCTATGCGGTGCGTACGGTCAATGGCCTGCTGCTCTACCGCAGGGTTCCACCAGGGATCCACGATGTATACATAATCGGCAGCGGTTAAATTCAGACCCACGCCACCCGCTTTCAGCGAGATCAGGAATACGCGGCAATTCTCATCGTTCTGAAAACGATGGATCGCTTTCTCCCGTTCTGCTACAGTACTGCTTCCGTCGAAATATTCATAGTCTACGCCCAGCTCCTTCATCTTCTCTTTGATCAATGCCAGCATACCGAGGAACTGCGAAAAGATCAATGCCTTGTGGTTACTGATATTCTCTGTGATCTCCCTTCCGATCTCTTCCAGTTTTACCGATACATTCGGGAAACGTTCCTCTTCTTTTACAATAGCCGGACTATCACAGATCTGACGCAGTTTCATCAGACCCTGCAAAATGGTGAGCTGCGATTTCTGGATACCCTGGTTTTCTACCACACCCAGGATCTTATCACGGTAATCATTCCGGTAAGCATCATAGATCTTACGCTGTTCATCACCCATTTCGCAGAACAAGACCATTTCCTGTTTTTCAGGAAGGTCTTTGGCTACCTGCTCTTTGGTACGTCGCAGGATGAACGGGTATAATAATTTCCGGAGATGATCTTTCTGTTCTTTTTCTCCAAACTTATCAATGGGCACAGAGAATTCCTGTTTAAAAAACTCCACACTGCCCAGCATACCGGGATTGAGGAAGTTCATCTGCGCAAATATGTCGAATGTATTATTCTGCAAAGGCGTTCCGCTCAAACACAAACGATTTTTGGCTTTCAGCAGTCCGGCCGCTTTGGTTACTTTACTGCCGGGGTTTTTAATGGCCTGACTTTCATCCAGGATCACATAATCAAAACTCACTTCTACAAACTGTTTGATATCGCTGCGCAGGGTACCATAGGTAGTGATGATCACATCGATCGCAGGGTCCGCTAAATTTTCTTTAGACCGGCTGCCACCATGGTGTACAGAGAATGTTAAGTTGGGCGTGAATTTTTTGATCTCGTTCTGCCAGTTGAACATCAGCGTGGTAGGACAAACCACCAGTGCCTTTAAACTACCGTTCTCTTCTTTCAGGTGATGAATAAAACTAAGTGCCTGGATGGTTTTACCCAAACCCATATCATCTGCCAGAATACCGCCCCACTGTACTTCGCGCAGGTAGTTCAGCCATTGAAAACCGCTTTCCTGGTAAGGACGCAGCACTTCGCGCAAGTGTGCCGGTGCTGGCACTTCTTTGATGGAGTGATTGTCTTTGAGACGCTCATATTTCTCCTCCAGCTGAAAAAACAATTCCTGTTCATCGCGCTGCAGATACAGTTCTTCAATCACACTGAAGTGATATTTGCTCAGCTTCATGCTGCCTGACTTTCCATCGCCCACACGGAACAGCAGCGAATATTTCTTGATCCACTCTTCCGGCAGAATTCCTAATGTACCATCCTGCAGTTGCACAAACTGCTGTTTGTTGGTGAGTGCTTTTTTCACTTCATCAACAGTCACTTTCTGTTCACCAAACAGGATCTCTACTTTGGCATCAAACCAATCGGTATTACTGCTGATGAAAATTTTGGTAGATGGTTTGGCCGTATTAAACCGGAAATTCTTCAGCGCTTCAAATCCGAATACGGGAATATTCATCTCCTTCACCGCATCTACAAACAGGAAAAACCAGTTGTTGCGCAATACATCTGTTCCCTTCAGCGCAAGTACATTACCCTCTACCGGACGGATAAAGGCCGAATGCAGGGATTCTATCTTTTGTACAAATTCTTTTTCCGCTTCCAGGTTACGCTGTATCACCAGCAACTTATCGGCAACAGGTAAGATGATCTTTTCTTTGTCTAACGGCCGCACATCATACCCACGGTAACTGAATACCGGTTGAAAGAGCAAGTATTCGCCTTTTTCTTTCAGCAAAACTTTTACTTCCGGTTTACAATCCTTGATCTCTTCTTTCTGCACATTGGTAAAATGTACATTGTACTCTTTGGATAAAGGAAGAATAAACTGCTGCAACTGCACGGCCCAGTCTTCTGCTGCAATACTGATCTTGCCACTGGGTAAAAATTTCTCTACCAGGTTAATATCTTCTGAGCGCTGCCAGGTAAAAAACTGGTTATGGTACTGGAAGAGCAGTGCTGATTCGCTTTCGTTGTCTGAAATATTCAGATCGGCCAGGGGTAGTTTCACCCGGCAATCCACTTCGTAAGTGCCATTGGCATAATTCACTTCAAATTCCGGGCTGATGAATAACTGCATCAGTTCTGCCTGCTGCAGGTTGGAAGTGGTAAAGGTTTTGCGGGCCGGCAGGTAAAATACAAACCGGCTTTCTGCCAGCTCTGTAAATATTTTTTTGAATTTGGGATGCAGAAATTCATTGATGAGGTGGCGCGTTTCTTCGGGCAGCTCATCATCGTGTTGCTGGATGATATTTTCCCAGATACCGCTGAAAGGCGAATTGCGGTTCAGGTACCGGCTTACTTCGCCGGGCATCAGTTTGCGCAGTTGCTGCAACAGCATTTTATCCTCTTCACTGAAAACTTCGGTGTTGATGAATTTAGCCAGATCCAGCTTCACGGTTTTGCTGATGTATTTTGTCAGCTCCTCATCCGCTTCACCCTGTACCGCTTCCAGTTGTACATAAGGGTATTGCAGTTCATTAGCCGTAATGACCACCCCCAGTTTCAGGATGGTTTTATCAGCCGCTTCTTCTACCAGTATCTCTGCCGGCGATTTTACGGGCTCTTCTTCTGCAGGCCTTGGTCGCGGTTCTGCACCTGGCGTCTGTGACACCCGTTTGATCGTGGTATCCAGCACCCGCAGAAACGGTTTGCCATCGGTATAGGTAAATTCGAATTTACCTTTCAGATCATCACTCAATGAATACCCATAGAGTGCGAGTAATTTATTTTTTTCTTTGTCCCAGTTTCGGATACTGTCAAAATAATTCGGACCGTAATTATGCAGTAACTGCAACAGCAGAATATTTTTATGCACGCAGAGCGGATGTTCCGTATCGCTCTGGCAGGTACAGCTGGTATCAAAATTTCTTTCTTCGTTTTTCTGGATCAGTACTTTGAACAGTTCGCCCTCGTATTCCAGCTCGGCCAGTACACGTTCATCCTTGGCTTCCAGGATATTGCTGCGGCTGCTTCGCAGGTAATTCTCAGCTGCTTCAAAATTTTCCTGGGCCGATAACATGCGGATCAGTTTCAGCTCCAGCTGTTTCATTTTAACCACGGTGTGGCGCTGGTCGTAAATAGTTTCTTTATCGCCGAGTAAATTTTTATCGCGCAGATCCTGCAGGTGAAACAGGGCACCGGCTTTGTGGCGACAGATCTCTGAAAGGTTATAAGGACAACTGCAACGGAGTGATAATGTTTTGGGATCTTTGAACTGGGTGATATGCACTTTGTAAAAAGTAGCATAGCCATCATCCTTCACACGGAAGATCACCGATGCCATCAGGTCATCATATTCTACCAGTTCCACATTGCCAAGGGCATGGATTTTTTTACCACGGCGGATCACTTCTTCTGTGCCGCTGTTATAAATATGTTTGATCAGGTACGGTAATGCCATGTTCTGTTGGCCATTTAAATTTGAGCACCTGGCGAATGGGGTACCGCGAAAAGATCTCTATCCAGACCCGGTACACCGAACCACAGATTCTCAAAAGGGCAATTTGCAAAAGTAAAGGAAAGGAACTGGCTTTGCGAAGAGATTTAAAAGAAATCTGCCCGGATCATGTTGGGTTTAACAGAAAAGCAAGCCATCAACAGGTTTTTGTTCAGTTATATACCCGCTTCGGCTTATACGGACTGAACAACCAGATCGCCCTCCCGGTAAATTGGAAGCACATTGGCCACATCGCGGCTGACGCAATATTCAAGGTCTTTTTCCAGGCCATAAGAAGCCAGTCTATGCCAATGTGTGGTTTTACGGATAAGGCTGTTCATATCATGCCGGTGCATGGCATACATGTCTGCAGCCATCAGGCTGCTGTCGCAGTGGATGGTGAAATAATCCTGTATTTCCTGTATGACCGCACCGGCAAACAAAGTGTCTTCTAGGTTAAACTTGTCTTTCCAGCCGGAACAGCCTAGGTACACATTTTTGTTTTGCGTGGCCAGAAAACGGCAAACCGCAGAGAGATTGGGAAAAGACCCCGTTACCACCTGCGAAGCTCCATTGTTCAAAGCCATGTGCAGTAGTTTGGTACCATTGGTAGTGGTTAATACGAGTGTTTTACCCTCAATAAAGGAACGCGGATATTCGGCAGGTGAATTGCCGTACGACAAACCCGGAATTACTTTACCATCCCGCTCACCGGCCGTAATGCCACCGGTACTTTCGCCGATTTCGATACAGCGGTCAACAGAATCTACCGGAATCACCCTGGCGGCACCATTGTACAAAGCGGTGGCAATGGTAGAAGTGGCACGGAATACATCAATGATCACCACAATACTGTTACTGATATCATAGGTATCCAGTAACTTGGGTGAAAGAACCGTATGCAGGGTAGGTTTTGCGCTCATAAAGCGGCAAAGATAACCGGAATATTGAATATCGAATGTCGAACAGGGAATATCGAATGTCGAAGGAGGGTAAGGGTATTCGATCAGCACGAAAAAAACTCTATGCCCCTCTGTTTCTCTGTGTCTCTGTGTTGAAGTTGGGTGTAAGAGTTCCCGCGATGAAATAATAACTTCGACATTCGATATTCCCTGTTCGATATTCGACATTCCCTACGCTTTCTTCGTCAGTATCAGCAACTCATTCGCCTGCACTTCGGTTACATACCGCTTCACACCTTGTTTGTCAGTGTAATTACGGTTGATGAGTTTGCCTTCAATGGCTACTTCCGTTCCTTTTACGAGGTATTTTTCTGCTATCTCTGCCAGCTTACCCCAGGCCACTACATTGTGCCATTGCGTTTCGGTTACTTTTTCACCTTTGGCATTTTTATAGTTTTCGTTGGTAGCCACACTGAGATGGGCCACTTTTTTTCCTTCGCCAAAGGATTTGATATCAGGCACCTGACCCAGGTGACCGATCAGTTGTACTTTGTTCTTGATCGCGTTCATACCATTTCATTTTGCAGATGAATAAATCAGGGGCAGAAACCCTGGCCCTTATCCATACAAATATGAAAACACAGGAACGCATTAGCCGGTTAACAGGCGTTTACTTACGGATGTAAACGTTTGTAAATGCTTAACTACAACGATCTGTTCTTTTCTGAAAAACAGCGGGAGCCTGACAGGTAGAAACTTTTTCTGCGGAACATCCGTACATAAGCAGCTATAAACCGCCAACTGATAGCATGAATTTGTTGTAGAATGAGAGAACAGGGGTTATTTTGTCGTAAAAAAACTACATATTTCACTGTTTATTGACGAATATAGGCTGTACTACTACAGGATTCCTGCTGAATACTTTATACTTGCATTGTGTCACAGATTCATAATCCTTTACAAAAGTGAACAGCGCATTCAGATATGCCGATATGTTGACTGAAAAAAGCGGCAACCGTATCCCACAACAAGCTGTTGCCTGTTCCTACACCTGTATTGTATCGGGTGTGTTTCGTTTTTCAAAACTATTTTTTTGGGTGTTGGGTTTGATGATAAGTGTGCAGGGTATGACACAGGTAAATACAGAAACGGTTGATCTGCGTGCCAGTAAAGACACAACGGTAACAATTTCAGCAAAGAGGGGTGGTAATATTTGCGCCGACAATAGTTGTATAAAATTTGTGATTCTTTTAAATCCCGGCTCAGATCAGGTTAGCATGACTGTTGATCAAGTACCGGCATCTGCACTTTATTATGTCAATAATTGTGAAGGCCCTTTTCCTTTATCAAAACCGGCTTGTGTTACAGGCCAGTCAACAGTAAGTATCTCATTTTGCAAACCCGGAAATAATACTCAAACATATACCATTGCAGTATCATCATTGGTTAAAGGTTCAGCTGATTTAAGACTCAGAGAGTTGTGTAGCGGTACCATGAGCGTTACCGGGTTACAGACATCCACTATACGCTGGGAATCTATTTTTCCGGGATCAGTTGGTCAATATAATAGTTACCTGAGTTGTAATTCAGGTTGCAGCTCCACTACCGTTACTCCCCAGACCGGCTCACCGGCATATATTGATTACCGGGTATATGGTACAAGTACATCCTGCAGTGCAGCCAAATCAGATACGATCCGTGTATATACAAGTCCGGCCATGGCAGTATCTATCACACCCAGTAACCCTGCCATCTGTTCGGGCGCCAGTACTCCTTTAACGGCATCGGTTACTGGTGGTAATCCGCCGTATGTATATAGCTGGAGCACGGGTTCGTCCGCTACTTCCATTACCGCCAGTACCATTGGCACCTATTCGGTTACGGTATCAGATAATACTACCGGTTGTGCGGCCATTACACAGACAGCAACGGTAACAGCTGCAGCCACGCCGGCAGCACCTACTGCTTCGGGCACTTTTATTTGTGCAGGTAATAGTGCCACATTAACGGCTTCCGCACCGGGGGGCACCTACGAGTGGTACAATGCCGCATCGGGCGGCACACTGCTTGGCACCGGCAACACCTATACCACCCCCACACTGAACAGTACCACCACTTACTATGTGCAAACCACTTTAAATGGTTGTACCGGACCCAGAACAGCCGTTACCGTAACGGTGAATGCCATTCCTGCTGCCCCCACTGCCAGCGGCGGCAGCGTATGTGTAGGTAATACCATCACCCTTACCGCAACAGCACCCGGAGGAACCTATCAGTGGTATGATGCGCTGAATGGCGGCACTTTACTTACTTCAACAGCTGCCTATACCACGCCTGCACTTACCAGCAGCACCAATTATTATGTGCAAACAATCATTTCAGGTTGTACCAGTGCCAGAACACCCGTAACCGCCACTGTAATACCCAAACAGGATCCCGCCTTTGTGTATGCTTCCGGTACATTCTGTGTTACAGGTACCAATCCAACACCTACTATTACAGGTGGGGTGGGGTCTGGCACATTCAGTGCTAATTCACCTGATCTCGTTTTTGTAAGTACCAGTTCGGGACAGATTAACCTGGCCGCGAGCAAACTTGGTACCTATACCATCCAGTTCGTTACCAATGGTACCTGTGCCTACACCAGCACGGCAAATATTACCGTTACCAATGCGCCCAATGCATCGTTCACCTATAGCGGTAGTCCGTATTGCCCGCAACAGTTATCGGCTGTTCCTACATTCCCAACCGGAGCCAGTGCCGGTATTTTCAGTTCCACTACCGGAATCGTTTTTAAAAATACCAGTACCGGCGAGATAGACCTGAAAGCAAGTACACCCGGTACCTACACAGTAACCAATACCATTGTAGCGGCAGGTGGTTGTGCCCAAACAATCGCAACCGGTAGCATTACCATTACGGCTGAACCAACCGTATCGGCGGGGATCGATCAAACAGTTTGTTCGGGAAAAACGGTAAGTCTTTCCGGTACCATCGGTGGTACGGCCACCAGTGCCAGCTGGTCGGGAGGCAGCGGCAGTTTCAGTAATGCCTCACAGTTAACCACACAATACACACCGGCTGCTAACGAAACCACCGTAAATCTTTATCTCACCACCAATGCTCCCGGTTCCTGTGCTGCTGCCAAAGACACGGTTGTATTGTATATTGTTCCTACACCGGCTGCCCCTACCATCGCAGGTACCACTATCTGTGCCGGGCAGTCTACCACCTTAACGGCCAGCGCACCGGGCGGTAGTTATGGCTGGTATAATGCCGCTACAGGAGGCTCTCTTTTTGGTTCGGGCAACAGTTACAATACACCCGCATTGAACAATACCCAGACCTATTACGTACAGACCACTATTGCCGGTTGCAGCAGCAGCCGAACGCCGGTAACCGTAACCGTAACGCCCTTACCGGCAGCCCCAACGGTTGCCAACGCGTCTATCTGTACCGGCAACACCGCCACACTCACGGCCACGGCACCCGGCGGAACCTATCAGTGGTACGATGCCGGTTCGGGAGGCAACCTGTTAACATCAAACAATGTTTTTGCAACACCTGTCTTATATACATCCACTTCCTATTATGTACAAACAACGGTGGCAGGATGTACCGGTAACAGGGCGGTGGTAAACGTATCTGTAAACCCGGCTCCGGCTTTGCCAACTGTATTGGGTACCACTATCTGTGCGGGTAACAGCAGCTTTCTTACGGCTACAGCACCGGGAGGAAATTACGAATGGTATGATGCTGCCGTTGGCGGAACCCAGGTGGCCAACACCAGCAGTTTTACAACGCCGGTATTGAATACCACCACTACCTATTATGTGCAAACAACCGTAGCCGGTTGTACAGGAAACAGAACCGCTGTTACGGTAAACGTAACGCCACTGCCTGCGGCCCCTTCGCTACAGGCGGCTTCGGTATGTGCGGGCAACAGTGCCTCATTAAGCGCTACAGCACCGGGTGGAACTTATCAATGGTATGATGCGGTTTCAGGCGGTACTCTGCTTACCACAGGCAGCAGTTACCAAACACCTGTACTTAACAGCAGTACTACCTACTATGTACAAACTACTGTAAACGGTTGTACAGGTGCCAGAGCAGCAGTTACCGCAACAGTGATTGCGATTCCTGCTCCGCCAACTGCAAGCGGGGGTAGTGTATGTACAGGCAACAGCCTTACCTTAAACGCCACTGCACCCGGAGGTACTTATCAATGGTACGATGCTTTATCCGGCGGTACCCTGCTCGCATCTGCTACAAGCTATACAACGCCGGCACTTACCAGCAGCACCCACTTTTTTGTGCAAACCACTGTATCGGGTTGTACCAGTAACAGAACCCAGGTTACCGCCACCGTTATTCCCATACAGGATCCGGCATTTACCTATCCTTCCGGTACGTTTTGTGTATCGGGCAGTAATCCTGTTCCGGTAATTGCAGGTGGCGGTACCGGTACTTTCAGTGCCTCACCTGCCGGACTTGTTTTTGCAAATACTACCACCGGTGAAATTAATGTTGCAGCCAGTAAAACAGGATCCTATACCATACAGTTTGTTACCAACGGCGTTTGCGTGTATACCAGCTCGGCAACGGTAACCATTACCAATGCGCCCAATGCTTCGTTCTCTTATAACAGCCCTTACTGTCCGCAGCAATTAACAGCCATGCCGGATTTTCCGGCCCTGGCCAGTGCGGGTGTTTTTAGTGCCAGCAGCGGACTGGTATTTAAAAGCAACAGCACCGGTGAAATAGACCTGAAAAAAAGTACACCGGGCACCTATACCGTTACCAATAATATTGCTGCTTCCGGTGGTTGTATTGCAGCCAGTGCCAGTAATACGATAACCATCCATCCCGAACCTACGGCGAATGCAGGGGTAGATCAAACGGTTTGTGCGGGTACCATTGTCAGTCTCACGGGTATCATTGGCGGAACGGCAACCGCTGCGGGCTGGTCTGGTGGTAGCGGCAGTTTCAGTACCACTTCACAGTTAACAACGCAATACACACCCGGGGTAAACGAAACCACCATTAAACTTTATCTCACCACAGATGATCCTGTGGGTCCCTGTGCAGCAGCAAAAGACAGTGTCAGCATTTTTATTATTCCCACACCCGCTGCACCAACAGTGAATACTGCAGCCGTTTGTGTAGGTAATACCGCTTTACTAACCGCTACTGCACCCGGCGGTAATTATGAATGGTATGCTGTTGCAACCGGAGGTACAGCTATCAGCAATACTGCGGTATATACTACACCGGTATTATCAGCCACTGCTACTTATTATGTACAGAGCACCATTAATAGCTGTACAGGCCCAAGAGCAGCAGTAACCGTTACTGTATCGCCCAAACCATCGATCAACAGTGCCCCTGCGGGAGAAGTCTGCTCTTCGCAGCCCCTAACTTACCAGATCCTGAGTGATCAGCCGGGCAGTTCTTTTACCTGGAGCCGTGCCATAGTTGCGGGTATCAGTAATCCGCAGAGTGGTACGCAAAACAGCAGTACTATTAAGGAAGTGCTTACCAATACCACCGCTGCAGGTATACAGGTATCTTACCAGATCATTCCAGTAAACAATGGTTGTACGGGCGATGCTTTTACGCATACAGTACTGGTAAAACCTACTCCCGCTGCACCTGCCCTTACCAACAGTACCCCTGTTTGTGTAGGTACAGCCCTTTCTTTATTCGCGGGTTCAGTAACTGGTGCTTCGTATCAATGGTCGGGACCCAATAATTTTTCCTCTACCCTGCAAAATCCGGTGATCAATGATGTGGTACTTGCCTCTGCAGGAAACTACCAGGTTTCCGTTACAGTGAATGGCTGTACCAGTTTGCCCAGCATCAAAACAATTGCGCCGGTTATTGCAGCACCAGCGGCCAGCAGCAATTCGCCGGTATGTGTGGGTAGTACCATCCAACTCAGTACAGCAGGTTTAGCAGGTGCCAATTACCAATGGAGCGGTCCGCTGGGATTCAGTTCTCTCTCCCAAAATCCATCGCTTCCTTCTGCCGCTACCAGCAAAGCGGGCAAATATTTTGTTACTGCTTTTATCGCAGGTTGTGCGGGTCTGACAGACTCTGTCATCATTACTGTCAATACCCCTCCCGATCCGCCTACCATCTTAACCAATTCTCCGGTATGTGTGCTGGACTCGATCGTACTGCAGGCAACCGGCACTGCCAGTACCCGGTTCAAATGGTCTGGTCCTAATAATTTTTCTTCCGATACGTCTTCGCCTGTTATCCGGAAAGCTTCTACACAGAACGATGGCACTTATAATGTAACTGCCAGCACTCCGGGCTGTACCACTACGAGTGCCGCATCAACCACCGTTTTTGTAAACCTGATTCCCAATATTCAGGTGGTATCCAATAACGGGCCTTTATGCGAAGGCGGTACATTGTCCCTTTCTGCCAACAGTCTGGCAGGCTCCAGCTACCAGTGGGGCAGCAGTTCCGGGTTCCGGTCCAGCGATCAGAACCCCAAACTTTCGGATATCACTGCCGCCAATGGTGAAACCTATTTTGTAACCGCTACCAGAAATGGCTGTAAAGGTGATACGGCATTTACCAAAGTAACCGTAGTAAAACCCGCCGTGGCCAGTGCCGGCAGGGATGTGACAGTTTGTGCCAATAATGCTTCTGTTTTTCTTACCGGCAGCATTAGCGGAGAAGATACAAAAACCGGCATCTGGACCAGTAATGGCAAGGGATCTTTTAGCCCGAATGCCAATACCTTAACTGCCAGGTATCTACCAGCTGCAGCGGATTCTGTAAAAAAGTCGGTTATACTTACACTCACTACTACCAATAACAAAGTATGTGCGGTAACCAGTTCCTCTATGCAGCTTACCATTAACCCGGCACCTTTTGTAAATGCCGGAGCAGATGGTGTTGTTTGTGCCAATGATTCTCTGATTAACCTGCAGGGACTGGTAGGTAATGCCGGTAGCGGGCGTTGGCAGAGTTCCGGTTCCGGAACCTTCAGCAGGCTGGATGCAGACCCTTTGCATTTCAGGTATACCCCTTCGCACGCAGATATACAGAAAGGGCAAATCAATTTTTACCTCACTTCGATTGATAATGGTAATTGCCTTGCTGTAAGAGATACCCTTCAGTATCTTATCCGGCCTATCCCTTATGTAAATGCGGGGGCGGATCTTATTTTATTTGAGAGAGAAAACTATACTTTCAATCCACAGATCACGGGAACTGATCTGAGCTATCTCTGGACACCCGGAGACTACCTCAGCAGTACTACCATCCGGAATCCGGTACTGACCGCCACAAATAACCAAACCTATCGGATCAAAGTAACGGGAACGGGAGATTGTTTTGTAGAAGATGAGGTTTTTGTAAGGGTGCTGAAAGCGATCACCATCCCCAATATCTTCTCGCCCAATGGCGATGGTATTTATGATCTATGGTATATCCCTCAGTTAGCCAATTATCCCGGCTCCACGGTTGAGGTCTTTACCCGGACCGGACAGAAGATCTTCAGTTCTGTAGGCTATGACCGTCCCTGGGATGGCACATTCAATGGCAAACCGGTTCCTGTAGCCACGTATTATTATATTGTACGCCCCAATTTCAGGAACCTGCTTTTCTCCGGCTCGGTAACGGTGATCCGTTGAGAATTGGCTGGTGCAAACACAGATCTATCCGGGTCTGCGTATCTTTGGGATAACCATGAGCCTATACCCTTTACTTGATACCGTTTTTGAACCCGAACTATTAGAAGAACTGGAAGCCAAAGCCGAACATCGTTTTGTACCTGCCGGTACCAAACTGGTGTCTATTGGCCAAACCGTGAGGCAGATCCCGATCCTCTTATCCGGATCTATCAAAATCTCCAGGGTAGATGAGGAAGGAAAGGAATTACTGCTCTATTACCTGAATCCGGCTGAGAGTTGTGCCATGACTTTTACCTGCTGCATGCAGCAGTTTCCCAGCGAAATTGAAGCGGTTACAGAAGAAGATTCTGAAATCCTGTTCCTGCCCATCACCGTGATGGACCAGTGGATCGTTAAATACCCTACCTGGAAAAGTTTTGTGATGCGGACCATCCATTTCCGGTTTCATGAACTGTTGCAGACGGTAGACCAGATCGCTTTTCAGCAGTTGGACGAGCGGCTGGTGCGTTATCTTAAAGAAAAAGTAAAGATTACCGGTTCACCGCTTCTGAATTTATCGCATGAGCAAATAGCCACTGAACTGGCCACTTCCCGTGTTGTTATTTCCCGCCTGCTGAAAAAGCTGGAAAACCAGAAAAAACTGCTGCTCTACCGTAACCAGGTACGGTTATTAGGCGATATGTAACATTTGTCACAGATAGCCCCAACCACAGTTGGTAATTTTGTATCACAAAAGAGATACAACTATGAAGATGAATGTGGGCGTTACAGACAGGGTGATCCGTTTATTACTGGCAGCCATTGTATTTACCATCCTGTATTTTACCGATTCGATTACCGAAGGACTGGCCATCAGTGCCGTTATTCTGGGTCTGGCCATGATTATTACCAGTATGGTGGGATTCTGTCCTTTGTACCTGCCTTTCGGTATTAATACCAACCGATTTTTTACTCCTACCAAAAAAGAAACCAAATGACACACGAAATTGAAACCCAATGGATGGGTAAAATGCAGTTCAACGCATTGGTTAACGGACATACGATTGTGATGGATGCACCGGAAAGAGTGGGTGGTGAAGACCAGGGGCCGATTCCCAAACCTTTTATTCTTTCAGCCTTATCGGGCTGCACAGGAATGGATGTAGTAGCCATGCTGCGAAAAGCCGGTAAGGAAGTAACCGATTTTGATATGAAAGTATCGGGTGAGATCAGCAAACAGGCGCCGATTGAATATACAGCCATTCACCTGGTATACGATTTCAAAGGACCTGCCGAAAACCGTGATGCCGCTTTACAGGCCGTTACCGATTCGCAGGAAAAATATTGCGGCGTGAGTAATATGCTCAAGAAAATCATGCCGGTTACCTGGGATGTGAACTACAATGGCGTATCCATCTTCTCCAACAAAAAAGAAACCGTAGCGCAACTAAACTAAATTCCGATACATGTTAGAAGCTTTAAAAAGCCTGCTGGGCATGGGACCGGCAACAGATTATGCCGAACTGATGAAAAAAGGCGCACAGATCATTGATGTAAGAACACCCGCTGAATTTAATGGCGGACATATCAAAGGTTCTGTGAATATTCCATTAGACAACCTGCAAAAACAGTTATCGAAGATCAAAAAGAACCAGCCGGTGATTACCTGTTGTGCATCGGGTATGCGCAGTGGTGCGGCCAGACAGATTTTGCAGGCCAATGGTTATGCAGAAGTATATAACGGCGGCGGATGGGCCAGCCTGCAAAACAAACTGAATTAATATGAAAAACAGAATACTCACAGGTTGGTCGTTCAGAAGAGCTTTATACCTGGCCATGGGCCTATACGTGGTGGTGCAGGGGATTATTGACCGTGAATGGTTCTGGTTAATACCGGGTATTTATTTTGCATCCATGGGTTTATTGGCTTTTGGTTGTGCCTCCGGCAACTGTTATGGCGGCCAGTGTTCCATCGAAAAAGAACCCACTAAACAATCCTGATATGGCAGCATTTTCAGACATACTCAACAAAGAGAAACTGGTACTGGTAGATTTTTTTGCCGAGTGGTGCGGCCCCTGTAAAATGATGGCCCCTATTCTAAAAGACCTGAAAACCAAAGTAGGCAACGATGCCACCATCCTGAAAATGGATGTAGACAAGAATCCGGCCCTGGCTTCCCGGTTTCAGATACAGGGTGTGCCTACGCTGATCCTTTTCAAGAACGGGCAACCCGTTTGGAGACAATCAGGCGTGGTTGCCGCTAACCAGTTGCAGCAGGTCATCAGTCAACACCAATCCTGAATACAGCGAAAAAACCTGTTGTAAAGCGTATTAATACGCTTTACCCTTATCGCTTCCATCCCTATTTTAGTGATCAAGGTCTGTACCATTAATCCTGCACACCATGATCACTGTTGTCAAACACTGCCTTACCTGCCAGGCAGCCCTGCATGGCAGAACCGACAAAAAATTCTGCAACGATTATTGCCGTAACACCCATCACAACACCTTACATAGTGATAGCAACAACTGTATGCGCAGCATCAACTACAGCCTGCGCAGAAACCGGCATATCCTCGAAAATCTGTTACCAGCTACCAAACCCCTTACCAGAATCTCACGCGAGTTATTACAGCGAAAAGGTTTCAGCTTTCACTATTTCACCCACCAGTTACCCAACCGGAAAGGTCATCCTGTTTTTTTCTGTTATGATTATGGGTATCGGGTGTTGGGGAAGGAGTGGGTGATGGTGGTGCGGGGAAGGAATGATTGAACAGATGAACAGACGAGCAAGGAACAGAAGAACAGATGAATTGGTTGATATAAGTGAGACAGGGAGTTACACAGATAACGATAGCTATTTTCTATAGATAAACATGTTCGTCAGTTCCTTGTTCATCGGTTCGTCTGTTCATCTGTTCAATACCTGATCCGCACCCTCACCACCCCCGCATTCACCATATCGATTTTTTTGGCGGCGCTTCTGGTGAGGTCGATGATGCGGCCGGCCACAAAGGGGCCACGATCGTTGATGCGTACTTTTACGGATTTACCATTGGAGAGATTGGTCACTTTTACTTTGGTACCGAAAGGAAGTTTTTTATGTGCAGCCGTTAGTTTGGAAGAGTTATAGATCTCTCCATTGGCTGTTTTGCGGCCATTATAACTTTCTGCATAAAAAGAAGCCATACCGGTTTCGGTACCGCTCACTTCTTCCGAAGAAGCCGGCACCCGTTTGCGGTGGCAGGAACTGGCCAGTAGTAATACAACCGGAAGCAGGATCAGCATTCTTTTCATCATATTACAAATCTACCCAGCGGGGTTCTCAGTCAAAACTTATTATTATCAACAAATACAAAACAGTGTTAATAACAGTCATAAAAAAACCGCCAGCCGTAATGGCTGGCGGTGATATACTATTCTGAATTACCTTTTAAGCAAAAGGTGCTTTTACCACTTTGGCTTTTACCGGTGTATTCCGGATATCAATAAAGATCTCACTATCAATGGCTGCATGTGCAATGGCTACATAACCCAGTCCGATGGCTTTACCCAGCGAAGGTGCCTGGGTACCGCTGGTTACTTTACCGATGGTATTACCAGCCGCATCTTTGATCAGGTAATCATGGCGTGGAATTCCGCGATCGATCATTTCAAAACCTACCAGTTTACGGGTAATACCTGCGGCTTTCTGTTGCTGCAGAATTTCTTTGGCGGTAAAGTCTTTCGTGAATTTGGTTACCCAGCCCAAACCCGCTTCCAGTGGCGAAGTGGTATCGTCGATATCATTACCATATAGGCAATAACCCATTTCCAGTCGCAGGGTATCACGCGCACCCAGGCCTATCGGTTTTAATCCCTGTGGGGTGCCTATTTCAAAAATGGCGTCCCAGATCTTGTCGGCCGCACCGTCTTTGTCTTCAAAATAAATTTCTACTCCACCCGAACCCGTATAACCGGTGGCACTTACCAGCACATTATCTACGCCGGCAAATTTACCCTTGGTAAATGTGTAATATTTCAGGTTCATGATATCTGCATCCACCAATGGCTGCAGAATTTTGGTGGCGTGCGGACCCTGGATAGCCAGCAAACAGGTTTTCTCGCTCACATTGTGCATCTCTACACCCTTGTTATTATACTTACTGATCCAGTTCCAGTCTTTTTCAATATTAGACGCATTCACCACAATCATGTACACTTTATTGAATTCGATACAGTACACGATCAGGTCATCTACAATGCCGCCCTGCTCATTCGGTAAACAGCCATACTGTGCCTGTCCATCAGTGATCTTAGACACATCGTTGGAAGTAACCCGCTGGATCAGGTCCAGTGCATTTTCTCCTTTCAGGATAAATTCACCCATATGACTCACATCAAACACACCTGCATTTTTACGAACAGTGGCGTGTTCATCATTGATACCACTATAACTGATTGGCATATTATACCCCGCAAATTCAGCCATTTTGGCGCCGAGGGCAATGTGTTTCTGGGTAAAAGGAGTAGACTTCATGGTGTACTGTTTGATAAACAGCCGCAAAAATAGGTGAAGCACTCCTGCCTAAAAAATAAAAAGCAGCGAATGGTTCGCTGCTTTTCTCAACTGTATCCCTCATCAATGATCGTAAGTAATGAGCCTTTTGATCTTCCAGCCCTCTTTTGTCTTCTCCCATACATGCATGAACTTGAATGTTCCTTTTTCCAGCTTCCCGTTTTCTACATGGCTGAACGTGTGCAGGCCGGATTGTATGGCCCCGAAATCTTTGATGGGATACACTTCCATACTGCCTTTCACCAGCTTGCGGGTAAGTATGTATTCGCGGGAGAATAATCCTTTAAAAGCATCCATGGCCTGTTCGTAATTACGAACCCCCACATTATCCTGGTACAATTCCAGATCGGTTGAAAAATAGGTTCGCAGACTGGTCAGGTCTCTTGTGTTAAACGCAGTAAAAAGCAGGCTGTCCATGCTGTACAGCTCACTATACAGTGCACCGTGACCAGGTTGCTGATGGGATGTTTGTGCAGCGCCTTTGGCGATCAGTGAAAAAAGCAGGCAACAGATGAGTAGTATGCGGGTTAAGGAGGGAGGCATGGGCAGTTAGTAATTAATAATTAATAGTTAATAGTTGGGGGATGTTTAGTCTACGGTGAGGCGGCGTTTGATGCCTTCGCCGAGTTGTTTGATGCGGAAATAGGAGTCGTAATCATTTTCCGTTTTATTGAACTGGATCAGGAGTTTGCCGGGACTGATCTTGATATGAAAATGGGTACGGTCTTCGAGGGTCAGATCTGCGTCTACCCTTCTTTTGCGGAACAGCTCGTTCTTGAGTTCTTTGCGCAGGTACTGGTGCACCCTTTCGGCTTTGTAACTGGCATAACTTGCATACAAACGATACGTGTCATCCGATTCTTTTACACGAACAGATACGCCATTGCGGTTACTGAATCCGTATTGCACCGCCTGCAAAAAACCGACGATACATAACACAGATATAATCACCAGGGCAATCACAAACTTTTTCATAGAAGAGGTTTTACAGGTGGATAGTATGTTTTTTTGCGATTTTTTAGCGGAATGCCGGTGCCACACAATACGCATGACTGGAACCACAGACCACAAATACTTTTTCTCCCTTAGCTGTCAGCTCTTTTACAGCGGCCACTAATTGCTGATTACGCAGATCGTTCGAAAAAGCCATCAGGGGTGCCAGAAAACCGGGCAGGGTGTGTTCATCAGATACTTCCCGCCAGTCCGGACCGGAAGGGAAATATTTTTTCCAATACCTGTCTACATCTGTCACGGTTTTAATACTGTCCTGCAGGTTCACATAAGCGGCGCGCTTGAGATATTCCTCCACAAAATTCTCAGGTGAAGCGGGGTTGCCAAAACGGAGATTACTGAAATAAGGATTCAGGATCTGTTGTAAAGCGATCTGGTCTTTTGTAAATTTTTCCCCTTCCAGCTGTTGGGCCAGCGCTTCTTTGGAAAGATCCCAGTTATAGATCCTGATCCCATCGCGGTGAGCAAGGTGTTTAACCGCTCCGCCCTCGCCCAGCGTTTTTACCGGATCCATCAATCCCGGAAATAAAAACCCCAATCGTCCCTCCACCAGTGCCACCGTGGGTTGTAAGCGTTTCCATTCCGCTTCCATTTGTTTGATCTCAGGTGCATCGGGGTTGCGTGTATGGGCGGCACCGAATATGACCAGACCGGGTTGGGTAACGATCATCGGTCTTGGATGTTCACCGGTATAACTGCCGAATAAAACAATACTGTCCGAAGGGTTATAGGCTTTTTGCGGAAGATAATACGCGGGTGATTTCCAGGATACGAGGTACCCAATGGCTAGCAGTATCACCAGTAATAAAAGCAGTCTCGGAAAATATTTTTTCATACGGTATATGCATGAGATCCCGGGCAAGCAGTTAATACGATTGCGGTTCCGGGAATGAATAATAGTAAGATGCTGTTGAATGAATGCCAGTGGGGGAATTGAAAGGGAGAACCCCATCCTGTGAGCAAGACAGGGTTCTTGAATCCCAACTTCAACCGAGTTTATAAAGCCATCTGCATCAATGCCAGTCTGGACAGTTCAGAAGCTGGGGGCAGGTGCTCATCAGATTCTGGTGCTTTAGGGGCATCGGGTGCTTTATTTGCATTAGGTGCTGTAAGAGAAGCCGCTGTTTTCTGGTAACGGTACTTGGTTGTATCAACCGGTTTCTCCAGTTCCTTTTTCAGCTCTTCCGCTTCTTTTTGTTTCTTTTCGTATTCTTTTTTCAGTTCTTCTTTGCTCTTCTTGTATTTCTCTACAGCGTCATCACTGTTCTCATCGTTATTGCTGTCGTCTTCTTTTTTGTCTACACGCTCCAGTCCGCCGGGAGTCATCACATATTCCACATCAGAACTCCACCAGTAGTCATTGTTCCAGTCCTCATCAAAATCCCAGTCATTACGTCCGGCATTGATATGAAAAGAATTCAGTCTGCGCGATACAGATCCTTTGATCACAATCCTTTTACCCACCGGCACCTGCAGGTTCACAGTTACACTCTGGTTACGGAAACGGGTACCACGCTGCAGAGAGAAACCACGATCGAGGTAAATCAGGCTATCCTGCTGACTCACACCATAACTGATTTCTTTTACATTACGCAGGGCGGCGTTTTCGTCCGGACCGTTGCTGTATTTATAAGAACCTATATGAAATAACGAGTCATTACTTTTTACGATACGCAGGCGAACATTGTTCAGGAACAGGCTGTCATCGCTCATACTCAGGATCCCGTCCATTCTCCACCAGCGGCCATATACTTTCACTTTGCTGTCGGGTACATTCACGATCAGTTTACCGTTACTGGGCTGTACAATGGTGTAATCCTGTTTGTCGCGGGCCCTTGCATCAAAATTGCGGGCAATAGAAGCGGCCAGTATACCACCGCAAACCAGACCAATGAACCAGAGACCACCGAAAGTGAATCCCAGGTATTTATTACCTGATTTTACACCCATGATTCTCCGGATGATCCAGGTAACAAAAGCTACTACCGGTATACCAAGGAATAAGAGCAGGGTTGACCATGCGAGGAAGTTCTGCCAGAATCCTTCGAGGAAGAAATTCTTTAAAGGGAATACACCTACGCCGGCTACCATCAGGGCTAATAAAGCCACCAGCAGCGCAAAAGCGATAATACCGGCGATAAACAGGAAGAAAGCTTTGAACATGATACCGATGGCGCGGCCGATGCGGCTACCACCTCTTTTAATGGCTGAGCCCGCTTCGGTTCCAAACTGCTGGCCTTTCTGGCCTACGGTGCTGCCGAATTCCTGGCCAAACTGTTGGGCTTTGTCTTTGAACTCACCACCCCATTTTTCGGCGCGTGATTTAAAACCTTCGAGGTCTTCCTGGATCGTATTCTTAATGGTATTCAGGTCTACTTTCTCACCACGCATTTCCAGTTTCTCCGAAGCGCTTTTGGCTTCAGGTATCACGGCCCACAATACGGCATACACAATAAAGAGGGTACCGCCGAAAGAACCGAAGAGGATGCTGGGGAAAGGATCCACATCAAACCACATGATACCTCTGAAGATAGAGTTGATGATACCGAGTACCAATGGCAAAGCAAAGATCAGACGGGGTATCCATACCGCGATATCAAAATAAGAAGCGATACCACTGGCAACACCGGCCACCACTTTTTCTTCGGGGTTACGGTACAAACGTTTGGTAGAGGTAGTATGAATCAGTGATTTGGATGGCAGGATGATCCATAATAAGATATAGAGAAGGATCCCGGTTCCGGCACCAAAGCTGATCACGGCAAATACCAGACGAACGATGGTAGGGTCTACACGTAAGTAACTCGCCAGACCACCGCACACACCACCCAGGATCTTGTCGTTCTCATCGCGGTATAAACGGCCGCGGGGAGTTTCTGTTTCGGCTGTGTGGAAACCGGATTTACTGCTGTTGCTGCTTTCTTCTCCGCCCAGCTGCGATTTTACTTTGCCTTCTTCGCCTTCGAAGTCTTCGGGGCGACCCATGCTTTCGATGATCTGGTTCACATCTGCATCAGTAATGCAGGTGCTGCCTTTTTTCAGGGTCTCACCAAACAGTTCAGCAATACGGCCCTCAATATCATTGATGATCTCATCACGTCCCTCCTCATCTGCAAAGAACCTGCGCAAACTTTCTACATACTGCTTCAGCATGTCGTAGGCAGCTTCCTCAATGGGAATTACCCTGCCCTGAAAGTTTATATTAATTACCTTTTTCATGTCAGTTCAATTTTATGGTTGGTTAAGGTTGGGATTGGTTGGTTTCGGATGATGGGTTTTCTACAGGTTGTGTCAAAGCATGAACAGCATCCGCCAGTTCCTGCCAGGTTCTTTCCAGTTCGCCGTAGAATTCGAGGCCCTTATCGGTCATCACGAAATATTTACGGGGCGGTCCGCTATTGCTTTCTACCCAGCGGTAAGTTAGCAAACCTGCATTTTTTAATCGGGTAAGCAATGGATAGAGGGTACCCTCCAGGATGTGGAGGTTGGCTGCTTTCATCCGCTCTACCAGGTCGGAAGGATATACCTCGCCCTGGCGAATGATGGATAAAATACAAAACTCCAATACGCCCTTTCGCATCTGACTTTGTGTGT
>Ga0255338_1000630_pt1 | contig 96471 bp, 92 predicted proteins | sample MeOH1_35cm_T4_19_FD_203715 | JGI IMG/M metagenome (GOLD analysis project Ga0255338, IMG submission 203715) | Sandy soil microbial communities from University of British Columbia, Vancouver, Canada - MeOH1_35cm_T4_195 | ecosystem: Engineered > Artificial ecosystem > Sand microcosm > Unclassified ...
GCCTGCGCCAGCGCGGTCTTCTTCGGTTCGTCAGCTTCACCCATCGGGTGAGTGTGCCAAAACTCAACAACCCCGCGCCAGTGCTGAATATCCGGGCTGGCGCGCACGGTCAACTGCGGTTCTTAGGTTCACTGGACTCGCACGCCCTTCGAGATTCTTCTCGTGATGAAACTCCGGCAGAAACTTGGGCTGCAGAATCCCGATCTAGATCACCCGCTGATGAACACCGCATTGGGGGTTCTTCCAAATGAAGTGCCGTTCGCGCCAGACGATCTGATTGCGCGAGTGCGCGCCCGCATGATGCAAGATGGATACGACGAGCAGGCGATCTTTCGAGCGGTCTTGGCAGACGCATAGCACTCTCGGTCCTGGAATTTGGGGGAGAAATTGGCCTGCACGGTCCAAGTCGACAAAGAGCTATTCGCATCACGCACACATCGTGCAAATCTAGGGCGAGAGCTACCGCTTGAAGGACAAGCGCAAGGCCGGCCGGGCGATTCGGCAGGTAAGTGGGTCCGATTTGAATCCGCTTTGACACTCATCCCCATTGCCACTGCACGGCGCCACATGCGAAGCGCTGAGTTACATCAAACCTGCGCATGAGCGTTGACCTCTCGCTCAAATCGAACGCCGCTGTATCCACAGGGTTTGAGCGAGCGGGCCGACCGACGGGCCGGAAGACGTTTGTATAGAGCGCTAATGGCAAAGATGGTGAAACAATCAGAGCCGTTTCAGGTAGCGACGAGCTATACGAGTTTCTTTGGCTCGGTTCAATCTTTCCTCGCGCTTGAGGTCAAACGGTCCCCTGATCGGTTCAGGCAAACCTCAACAGCTGCGGCCTCCGCTTCATTGCACGTGCTGCGGTTGCATCAGCCCCAACGATAACAGGTAAAAATGACACCTCGAAACTATCGCGCTCTGATTGTTCTGTCCTTAATCCTGCCCGTTACAGGCGTAGCAATTGACCTTATCGTACCCGGGGTAGTGCCGCCCTCGCTTATACAAGCGCAAGAGTTGCTGAATAACGCCGAAACAATGGCTTTCTGTGTTCTTGCAACCGCTCTCGGGGGCGCGATCATCGGTTTGAATCTTGCTGCGAGTTGGGGTCTGTTTTTCTTCCGCAAGTGGGGTCGTACAGTGGCGCTCGCGTCAATTGTGCTCTCCGTTCCAGTGTGGCCGATATTTGGCTTCAGCCTTATGTCGGGATGGGCGGCCGCTCTCATGGAGCTCGGCACCACGCTGTGGGGCGCCGCCGTTGCATTGGCCTATTACTCGACCTTGCAAGTTCGCTTCACCGAAAAGACCCGCTGAAATTCAGCTACCTGGGATGACAGGAACCACCCTCGCATGGGGCATGATTCGCGGAGCCAGCATGTGTCTCCTGACCTAGCACTGAAATTCTTCGACAAGTGTGCGCCGTCAATGCCTTAATAAAAATCAGGAGACAGCCATGTCGAACCGTGTATATCTTTACTGCACCAGCTTCTCCACGATGCCCGATGCGCCTCAGTACGAAGACTTCTTCCGCAAGTCAGGTACCGAATATGAGGCGAAGTCTTGTATTCCTCTATTTTGGTTGAGTCTGTTTTCTTCGGCCGACATAAAAATCCTGGCGACGGATCGCAATGGATTCGATGACGACTCCCGCCCATATCCGTATCTGTTATGCGCCAGACGCGATGGCGTCGAGCGACTTAGGTTGCGAGCGAGGATGCTGGAAGCGGCTTTGGGTCCTGTTCGCTATGCGCTGTATCAGGAATGGATATTGCGCATAGAGGTAGAGCCGTTCGACAACATTCTTGTCAGAACGGAAGAGCTTGATTGGATGGAGAGCGAGGGGTGGCTCGAGAAGTCACTTTCCAAAGCGCTGCAACACCTCGAGCTGGTTGAGGCTCAGGGTGAAATGCGAATGAGCAACGCAATGAATGATATTGCGGGTCTCTGGGATGAAGAGGCACTCAGCGAGCGCGAATCTTTTGAATTGGTGGGAAGGGCTAACTCAAAAGAATCTTGGCCCTTACCGCTAGCTCCGCGTGCTTCGCACATTGAGCCGGCAGCAAAGACGCCGTGGTGGAATTTCCTGGCGAAGCGGGGTTGAAGCAGAGATTGATGGAAAGCCGGTTGTGTCCGCCGCTGGGCATTTATAACGTATCAGAAAAAGACGAGGGCAAATAGGAACCCAAGAAACCTCCTTGCAACATTTATTGGGTCAGCCTTGATCCTGTCGGGCTGCGCAGTTCCCGATCCTCAGCGGGTCTATGCCAGCAAGGGCGACGATGCGAAGATGACGTTCCGCTCCGCCAACATGCCGATGCGTGTCGAGTTCGGCCTGAGTTCAAGCAGTAAGTCGTGCGAAGCCTTCGAGCAAGTGGGGCATGTTCGCGATGACGGGAAACACGTGTTGCTGCCATGGATCGTCAATCTGACATCCAAGTTCGACAAGACGCCGACGTCCCTTGAGGCGTTGGTCCCCGCTAATCGGACCGTCCAGGTCAAGGGATATGGGAGCTGGGACGGCGGGCGTTGCGGGCCGCTGGTCGCCAAATTCAGTGCCGATGCCGCAGCCGCCTATCTGGTGGAATTCGTTTGGAGCGGCACGTCTGCCTGCTCAATGCTGGTTTGGGACGTGACGATTCCTGCCAACACTAAAAGCGTGGCATACGAGCGACTGTTTTGCCCTCGTTCAATCTTCTAGCCAATGTTCCGTCGGAGGCTGCTTGGGCCGGCGCGATGGCGACCGGCTTCATCGTCAAGCAGTGCACGAGGGATATCGGCGTGGAAGTGGGGCAAGACATTTGTATAGAGCTCTGGCCGCCAAAGTGGTGAAACAATCGGAGCCGTTTCAGGTGGCAAAGAGCTATACGAGTTTGCTGTAGCTCGGTTCGATCTCCTGCCTCGTGACGGGCGCGTCCAGCATCCGAACTAGACACTCGGCGCTCCCTTGGCGCACCCGCAGTCCCGCGCTTCAGGTGCCGCGCCCGCCAGATCAGTTCAACCTCGATTTCATATTGCACGCCGGATCGGCCAGCCGGCAGGCATGCCTATACCGGCCTTACAACAAACTCGAAGGAACCCATCTTGACGAAATCTAGAACTCTGCTGGCCATGCTCTTTTCCTGCGCGGCCTTGGCGGCTTGCGGCGGGGGTGGCAGCAGCAACGAAGAAAGCTCCGCGGCAGCGCCTGCACCGGCTCCGGCTCCGGCACCCGCACCCGCACCCGCACCCGCACCCGCACCCGCGCCTTCCGTTTCCGCCCCGTTCGCGGCCGGCGCCAGCCCCGCATACGTCATGCTCAGCGTCGGCTCCCAAAGCTTCGGCCCGGTGAAGACGCATGTGCAGCAGAGCGACGGCGCGGTCACCTCGCTCAATGATTATTCGCTCACCGGCACGCCCGTCGTAGCGAACGTTTCGGGTGACGCCAACTTTGCCATGGGCCGCTGGGCCGCCGGCACGGTCAATACATCCACGGGCACACAAGCATTCACCAGCAACAGCGCATGGCATTACCTGGCCTATAACGTGCCGGCAGCCTTCCCCACTTCTGCAACCCTGAGCTGCGAGGCCGGTAACTTCACCTCCCCGAACTACGTCGGCGGCGCCAGCAGCGGCGGCAATAGCTTCGGCCAGACCGGCGGTTCGGCCACACTGGCGTTCTCGGAAGGCAAGGCCATCGCGGGCATCACGTTGCTCGTGAATGCGGGTAGCAGCGCCAGCAAGACCGTGACGGCCAATGTCACGCGAGGCTCGACCGCCTTCCCCGGCGGAAGTATCGGCACCGGTGCGGACGCGGTTTACGTGACCATTGGAGATGCCGGCAGTGGCGCCTTCGCAGTGCAAGGCGGCTACGAGCTGAATCTCGTCAACGGTGCGCGTTACGCGGGCGTGTTTCGTTTCCGCTGCCACTGAACATGAAGGTCAAGCCAGGCGCGACCCGGCGAGCGCATGAGGGCGCACCCGTCGACGATGGGGAGCCCGCGCCTCGGCAAACCCAAGGCGAAACCCGATCGACCCCGCTGACGCTTACCAAGCCTGCGCCGCGAGCGTCGAGCCCGCACCCATTGCCGGTGCACTCCTGGGATCCGTCGGAAGCACAACTCAGGGACGCTTCCGCGGGTGCCATAGGCCGGCTCAGAAATCGTGTTGCCCGGCTGGGGCGCCGCGCAGCACAGGTCGCCTCGCAGGATCGCGCGGACATGACGCGGGCCAGCCCTGTGGTCATGGCCAAGGCTCAGTCCACGCCGCCGCCGCAGCATCCACCGCCAGCGGTTGCCGACGAGCCCGCACCGGCTGCCGGGCCGAGTGAGTGGGAGGATGAAGGTGAGCTCGTGCACAGCATGCCTGTCAGGCATCGTGATCCGCAAAAAGATCGGCGCGACGAACTCCTGGCCCAGCGAAGCTGGCTTCTTCAGAGCCTCAAGGAATGGTCTTGGTCATGGGGTGAGCCTATTGCAGACCAGACCGTGTTGGGAATCTTGATGAATATGAAGATGGCGGCAAACCCCTGCCTTGAGGTGTCCGCCGTTCGCCGTGCCGGAATCCATCATCTGCGAGCCGAGATTTCCAGGGTTGACCTCGAGTTGGCGGCGCTGGCGGCGGCAGCCCTTGACGGGGATTGATTGGCCCATCAAGCCCGCCAGCGGGCGGTAACCCGCTGGCGTCTTGTCATCCGGAGTTGCCGATAAGCGCATCCGTCATGCAGGCAAGTTTGCGTGCACGGTCGGCGAAAGTCTTGCCGTTTTTCTGGTGTTTTCATCGCAACCCGGATAAATTTGCTGAACAGATCAACGCGGCAGATAATCCTTCCGCATGGATCAAATTGACCGGAAAATCCTCAAGGTTCTTCAAACCAACGCCCGCGCCAGCCTGCAGGAAGTCGGCCAAGCCGTTGGCCTGTCCAGCTCCCCCTGTTGGGAGCGAATCCGCAAGCTAGAAGCCGCAGGCGTGATCGAGGGCTACACGGTTCGCCTGAACGCGCAAGCACTGGGCTTCAATGACACCGTTCTGGTGCAAGTCACGCTGGACAGCCATTCCGACAATACGCTGGAAAAATTCGGCGAGACGCTGGCCGCGATTCCCGAAGTGATTGAGGCCTACCTGGTGTCGGGCGAATACGACTACCTGCTGCGCGTGGCGGTGAAGGACACGCGCGACTATGAACGACTGCTGCGCGAGCGGCTCTACAAAATCAAGGGCATCCGCCACAGCAAGTCGAGCTTCGTGCTGCGCACCCTCAAGAAGGCCGACCTCCCGCTTTGAGCTCGCAGAAAAAATCCCCGGGACCTGCCCGTCCCGGGGATGCGAGGTGGTTGGGCTGAAGAAACTTGCAAAGATGCCCAACCAAGGAGACTGTTGTGCTGTAAGCAGAAGCCATGCCACGGATCTCTGCCGGCTGCATTTAGAACGGTGCGTATTTCCTCGATGCCCAATGAGTGACGGGCAAGGCGTTGCAGTTCCATCGCTGGCTTTAGAATAGTGCCTCTCCAAGGAGCGCTGCAGCGTTGAGGCAAATTGCCTACGTCAGGCTTGGAATGGTTCAACCGCGCTCACCTGTAACAACCCCCCGTTGCACACAAGGTGAGAGATGCGAGAAGCCCACGTTCCCCCCATGATGCTTTCCGGCCTGGAGCCGGTGGCCATCGGCGCGGGCAGTTTGTTCGTCAACATCGGTGAGCGCACCAACGTCACGGGCTCCAAAGCATTCGCCCGCATGATCCTGAACGGCAAGTTCGAGGAAGCGCTGGCCGTGGCGCGCCAGCAGGTCGAAAACGGCGCGCAGGTCATCGACATCAACATGGACGAGGCAATGCTCGACAGCAAGGCCTCGATGGTGCGGTTCCTGCAACTGATTGCCAGCGAGCCGGACATCGCCCGCGTGCCGATCATGGTGGACTCCTCCAAGTGGGAGGTGATCGAGGCCGGCTTGCGCTGCATCCAGGGCAAGGGCATCGTCAATTCCATCTCCATGAAGGAAGGCGTGGACGCCTTCAAGCAGCACGCGAAGCTGGTCAAGCGCTACGGCGCGGCAGCTGTGGTGATGGCCTTCGACGAGAAGGGCCAGGCTGATACCTACGAGCGCAAGATCGAGATCTGCGAGCGCGCTTACAACATCCTGGTCGATGAGCTCGACTTCCCGCCCGAGGACATCATCTTCGACCCCAACATCTTCGCGATTGCCACGGGCATCGAGGAGCACAACAACTATGCGGTGGATTTCATCAACGCCACCCGCTGGATCAAGCAGAACCTGCCGGGCGCCAAAGTCAGCGGTGGCGTCTCCAATGTGAGCTTCAGCTTCCGCGGCAACGACCCGGTGCGTGAGGCGATCCACACGGTGTTCCTCTATCACGCGATCCAGGCGGGCCTGGACATGGGCATCGTCAACGCCGGCATGGTGGGCGTGTATGACGAGCTCGAGCCCGAGTTGCGCGAGCGCGTGGAGGATGTCGTGCTCAACCGCCGCGCCGATGCCGGCGAGCGCCTGGTCGAGATCGCCGAATCCGCCAAGAGCGGCGCCAAGGACGATTCGAAGAAGAACGAGTGGCGCGCAGGCACCGTGGAGCAGCGCCTGTCGCACGCGCTCGTTTCGGGCATCACGGACTTCATCGTCGAAGACACCGAGGAGGCCTACCAGGCCGTGCTGGCCAAGGGGGGCCGCCCGCTGCACGTGATCGAAGGTCCGCTGATGGACGGCATGAACATCGTGGGCGACCTGTTCGGTCAAGGCAAGATGTTCCTGCCTCAGGTGGTCAAGTCGGCGCGCGTGATGAAGCAGGCCGTGGCCCACCTCATCCCCTACATCGAGGAAGAAAAAAAGCAGCAGGCCGCGGCCGGCGAGGACGTCAAGGCCAAGGGCAAGATCGTCATCGCCACCGTGAAGGGCGACGTGCACGACATCGGCAAGAACATCGTCACCGTCGTGCTCCAGTGCAACAACTTCGAGGTGGTGAACATGGGCGTGATGGTGCCCTGCCACGAGATCCTGGCGCGCGCCAAGGTCGAGGGCGCGGACATCGTCGGCCTGTCGGGCCTGATCACGCCGTCGCTGGAGGAGATGCAGTACGTCGCCGGCGAGATGCAGAAGAACGATCACTTCCGCATCCGCAAGATCCCGCTTTTGATCGGCGGCGCCACGACCAGCCGCGTGCACACTGCCGTGAAGATCGCGCCGCACTATGAAGGCCCGGTGGTGTATGTGCCCGATGCCTCGCGCAGCGTGAGCGTGGCGCAAGGCCTGCTGTCGGACCAGGCGGCGAAATACATCGCCGAAGTGAACGCCGATTACGACAAGGTGCGCACCCAGCACGCCAACAAGAAGCAGGTGCCGCTGTGGCCGCTGGCGAAGGCGCGCGCCAACAAGACGCCGGTCGACTGGTCGAACTACACACCGCCTGTGCCGAAGTTCATCGGCCGACGCGTTTTCAAGAACTTCGATCTCGCCGAGCTCGCGAAGTACATCGACTGGGGCCCCTTCTTCCAGACCTGGGATCTCGCCGGGCCTTTCCCCGCGATCCTCAAGGACGAAGTGGTCGGCACCGAGGCAGTGCGCGTCTATGCCGACGGCCAGCGCATGCTCAAGCGGCTGATCGAAGGCCGTTGGCTCACCGCCAATGGCGTCATGGGCTTCTGGCCGGCCAACACCGTCAACGACGACGACATCGCGCTCTACACGGACGAGTCGCGCACGCAAGTCGCGATGACCTGGTATGGCCTGCGCCAGCAGGCCGAGAAGCAGGCCATCGAGGGCAAGATGCGCCCCAGCCGTTGCCTGGCGGACTTCATCGCGCCCAAGGGCGTTGCCAACGACTACATCGGTATGTTCGCCGTGACGGCGGGCATCGGCACCGAGAAGAAGGTGAAGTACTTCCTCGACGACCACGACGACTACTCGGCCATCATGCTCAAGTCCCTGGCCGACCGGCTGGCCGAGGCGTTCGCCGAAGCCTTGCACGAGCGCGTGCGCAAGGACCTGTGGGGCTATGCGCCGCAGGAGCCGCTGACGGTGCAGGACCTGATCGCCGAAAAATACCGCGGCATCCGCCCAGCGCCGGGCTATCCCGCCTGCCCGGATCACAGCGTCAAGCAAAGCATGTTCGAGCTGCTGCAGGCGCAGGACGTCGACATGCAGCTCACGGAGAGCATGGCGATGATGCCAGCGGCCAGCGTCAGCGGGTTCTACCTGAGCCATCCCGACTGCGTCTATTTCAACGTCGGCAAGATCGGCGAAGACCAGCTCAAGGACCAGGCCCAGCGCCGCGGCGCCGACATCAAGCAGCTGCAGCGGCTGCTCGCGCCGAACCTGTGAGCCGTCAGGTAGCGATGGCGAGAGCCTTGCGCTGCGCCAGGTACAAGGCGAGCACCGCGGCCACGCTCATCGCGAGCAGCAGCCACAGCCCCAACACGTAACCCGCTTCGGGGCTCCATAGCAGGCCCAGCAAGAAGGGCGCGACAGCTCGCGCGAGGGCCGAGGGCAATCCCAGCGCGCCGTTGAGCGAAGCCACATGGTCCCGGCTCACGTACTGCGCGATGGCGGTGCCTTTTACGATGGTCATCATCCCGTTGCCCAGCCCATAGAGCAGCACGAACAACATTGCGGCCCACGGGTGCCCGGCTCCCGCGAGCAAGGCGGCGATGCCTAGCGGGATGAGCGTCGGGATCAAGCGATTGGCAACATGCAGGTCGAAGTGGTGCTCGAAGAAGTAGAGCAGCAGCCGACCCAGCACCTGAATCAACCCGATGCTGGCCGGAATCGCGATGACCCACGCTTCCGAGAGGCCGCTGCCCCGCAGCAGGCTGATCATGTGGGGTGGCAGGGAGGCCGTCACGCCCATCATGCAGATAACGAAGACCCCGATCAGCAGAAAGGGCGCGCTGCGCAGGTAGGCCGCATGCGATTGCGCCTTGTCGCCGGCGGCGGCGGCCACAGGCGCCACGGGCGCATTGCGCAAGCAGATCGCATGCAGTGGTGCGCACACGACGAGGTGCAGCGCGGCCAGCACCCACAACGCATGCCGCCACCCCATCGAGTGGATCAACCATGCGGACAGCGGTATGAACACCGTGCTCGCCAGGCCTCCCAGAAAGGTGAGCGTGATGATCGCGCGGCGGAAATCGCGCGGGTAGCGCCGCGTCACCACCGCGAACACCGGGCTGTACAAGGTGGCCGACAGTCCCGCGCCCAACCCGATCCATACAGCGTAGAAGCCGGCGATGCCGCCGATGAAGCTGTGCATGACGAGGCACATTGCGACGAGCAGCGAGCCGCCTGTCATCACCGCGCGCTCGTAGCCCCGATCGATCCAGCGTCCCACGGGATAGGCCAGGGCGCCTTCGGCCAGCAGCGCCAGGCTGAAGGCCAGCGACGACTGCGCCCGTGTGAGGCCCAGCTCGCGCTCCACCGGCTCCATCAGGAGGGAGAAGGTATAAAACACGCTGCCCCAGGTGATCAGCTGGCCCAGGGAGAGCCAGCCGACCAGGCGGCGGTCGTGCTTCAAGATGACGCGGCCCCCTGTCGCATGGCGAAGCGGTCGGGGCGCAGGCCCAAGCCCTGGATGCTTCGGGCAACAGCCAGCAATCGCGGACTCAGACGCAATTGCTGCCGTGTGGCCGCGTCCAGAGAGATGCCAAAGCCGACTCGGCCCTCCTCCAGGAAGAAACTGATCACGCTGCCCCGCGGGTGGGCGCCGTCCGAATCGGCTACCGTCAGCACGCCGTTCGGCACGCGCTGCAACAACTCGGGCATCCGCGCCGTCGACGCCTTGATGTACAGGATGTGGTGGCCGGTCAGTGCGTCGCCATCCTTCAGGCGGGTCACGACGACGGGGCGGCCATCGCGGTCACGGTCGCGGGCCAGTTCGCTCAGCTCCTGCCACAGCGGCTCGCTGCCCAGCACGCCGATCTTGAGCGGGCTGTCGGGGCGCTCGAAGGCGCCTTGGGGCCATTCCACGAAGCTTGCGAACTTGTGGAGGAAGGCGGCCTTGACCATACTCTCGGGCGCGCGGCCCGCGGGCTGCGCGAGGGCGGCGCCAGGCGTCTGCGCAATCAAGAGAGCGGCGGCGCCTGCGAGCAGGGCGGCGCCCCGCAGGCAGCGGAGAAAAGTGGCAATGCGGATCAGCCGGTACAACATGGCGACCCTCAATGCTGCCACACGGCTTTGACGAACACGCTGCGCTCGAATTCCGCCCGATTTGCCGCGGCTCCCCATTCGGGGTGGCGCGGGTCACCGAGGTTGCGCAGGGCCACCGACAGTTCCAGCCCCGGCCGCACCCGCCAGCCCCAGCGGGCATCGAGGGCCGTGTACGCCGGGACGGCCGGGTTCGGCAGTGCGCTGATGTGGCGCAGTTGCAGGTCGATTTCCATGCCCGTGCCCGCATCAATGGAGGTCCCCAGCGTCCAGCGCTGCCGAGGGTCGTTGCCCAGGCTCGCCGTTCCGCCCAGTGGCGCCGTACCCGCAAGAGCCTGGAAATGTTGCCGCAGGTGGCTGTAGCCGCCGTTGATCCGCCAGCGCTCGCTGACTCGCCACTGCGCCCACGCGGAAAGACCGGTGAGACGGCCTTCGAAGTTGTTGTTGAAGGTGGCGCCGCCGGGCCCGAGATCCAGTGATCGCAGCCGCTCGAAGCGGTGGTGGAATGCGGTGACCGCATAAGACAGGGACGGCCGCGGCTGCGCGCGCCAGCCGATTTCGGCCACCTTCGCCACTTCGGATCGGAAGTTCGGCCCACCCGCGAGAGCAAACGGAGCGACGCCGGGGGTGAAGAACTCCTTGTCCACCCGCGACGGCGTGCGCACGGTGCGCGACACGGCGCCCCACAGGAGATGGTTCGCTGCGGGCTCAAAGGCCAGCCTCGCATTCGGCAGCCACTCCGCCCCGGTGTAGTCGTTGTGTTCAAGCTTCAGCCCCAGCGTGAGCTTCAGTCTTTCGCCCAGCGCCTGCTCATGCTGGGCAAACACGTTCCACAAGACCAGGCGGCGCTTGGCCGGAAGCAGTGCCAGGGCCGCCGGCGAAGTGTTGTCGACATCGTCGTTCTGCAGGCGCCAGCCCCCGCCCCATATCAGGTCGTGTCCCGGCAGCGGGCGCGACAGGTGCTGGAAATCCAGATCCCAGGTGTCCAGTGAGTCGCGCAGCGTGCCGGGCTGGTCGCGCTCGGCCCGATCGAAGTAGGCCTGCACCTGTGCCCGGGCGCCGCCCCCCAGGTCGCGTGCCCAGCGCCCCAGCAGGTTGGCGCCGGAGACGCGCCGCCCGGCGGGCGCCTGGTCGATGCGGGTCTGGTACAGGTCGCCCTGGACGGTGACATGGTCGGCGCCGGACGTGCGGTCCGCGCGGAAGCCGGCATGCGACATTCGCGATTCGTCGCGCACGGGCGCGCCGCTCGTCAGCTCCGTATTCGCCCGCCGGGTTTCGTTGGCCCAGACCCGATAAGCCGTGCCCGACGGAGTGCTCGCGCCGTAACGCACCGCCAGGGCCCGATCCTCGCTACCCAAGCCCAGGCTCACCAGCGTGCCTTGGGTATCGGCTGCGCTGCGGGTGATGATGTTGATCACGCCCTGAACGGCATTGGAGCCGTACAGGGTGCCGCCCGGCCCGCCTAGCACCTCGATGCGCTCGATGTCCTCCAGCATGACGTCCTGCGCTTCCCAGAACACGCCGGAGAACAGCGGCGAATACACAGTGCGTCCGTCGATGAGCACGAGCATCTTGTTGGACAGGACGCTGTTGAAACCTCGGGCAGTCACCGCGTACTGGTTGGCGTCGGCGCGGGCCACCTGCAGGTTCGGCGCCAGCCGCAGCACCTCCGGCAGGCTGGTGGCGCCGGAACGCCGGATGTCTTCCGCGCTGATGACGTAGGCGGCGGCGGACACGTCGGCCAGCCGCTGCGGCCGCTTCGATACGGAGGTCACTTCGACGTTGGCGAGCTGTTCCAGCGACAGGTCCACCAGGCTGGCCGTGCGTTGGTATTGCGCGTGCGCCGCCGGAATGCCGGCGGCGAGCGAGAGGCCGGCCACTGCCGCGGCGAATGAACGTGAGAGTTTCTGCATCTTCTTTTTATTTCTGGGAGATGCCATTATTCCCGCGCCGGCGACGCTGGAAGATCGGTATTCGCCCTCTCCCGGCGTCCGCCGCGGTCAGCTCGGTGTCCCTGAGAGCGCCCGCCGGTACTGCACCGCCTCGGCGACATGTCCCACCTGCGTGGTGGCCGCGCCGGCAAGGTCGGCGATCGTGCGCGCGACCTTGAGCGCCCGGTGGGTGGAGCGCGCGCTCCAGCCCAAACGTGCGGCGGCGATGTTCAGGAACTTCGCGCTCGCGGCATCGAGCGCTGCATGCAGATCGATCTCCTTGCCCTGCAGGCCCTGGTTGGCCTTGCCCTGCCGGTGCATCGCGCGCTCGCGCGCAGCCTCGCAACGCTCGCGGATGGCCTGGGTCGACTCGCCCGGCGGGGCTTGCAGCAACTGGTCCGCCGGCAAGGTCGGCACTTCGACGTGCAGGTCGATGCGATCGAGCAGCGGTCCACTGAGCTTGCCCTGGTAGCGCGCCACCTGGTCCGGCGTGCAGCGACAAGGCTTGTGGGGAGAACCTCGGTAGCCGCAGGGGCAGGGGTTCATCGCGCCGACGAACTGGAAGCGTGCCGGAAACACCTCGCGCCGCGCGGCCCGCGAAATCGTGATGTGGCCGGATTCGAGCGGCTCGCGCAAGGCCTCCAGCGCGGCGCGCGGGAACTCCGGCAGTTCGTCGAGAAACAGCACGCCGTGATGCGCCAGCGAGATTTCCCCGGGCCGCGGCGGCGATCCGCCTCCCACCAAAGCTACCGCGCTGGCCGAGTGGTGCGGGGTGCAGGTCGGCCGCAGGCCCCAGCGCTCCTGAGCGAACTGCCCGGCCAGGCTGGCGATGGCGGCGGTCTCCAGCGACTCTTCGGTCGTCATCGCGGGCAGGAGCCCGGCAAAGCGCTGGGCCAGCATCGACTTGCCCGAGCCGGGTGGGCCGAGAAGCAGCAGCGAGTGGCCGCCGGCGGCCGCGATCTCCAGTGCGCGCTTGGCTCCGGCCTGGCCCTTCACGTCAGCCAGGTCCGCGTAGGCGGCCGGCGCTGCACAGGGCTGTGCCACCACACGCGCCCAGCCTTCCCCCGGCTCGGCCTCCTGCTCCGGCAGGAACTGGCGCACCACGTCCAGCAGGTGATCGGCGCGATAGACCTGGGCCTGGGGCACCAGCGCCGCTTCCTCGGCGCTGCCGGGCGGCAGCACCAGCTTCGCGGTGCCGCCGGCACCATGCAGCGCAAGGCTCATCGCCAGCGCGCCGCGCACGGGCCGCAGCTTGCCCGACAGCGAGAGCTCGCCGGCAAATTCATAGCCGGCCAGGCGCGCAGCGTCCACCTGCCCGCTCGCGGCCAGGATGCCCAGGGCGATGGGCAGGTCGAACCGGCCCGAGTCCTTCGGCAGATCGGCCGGCGCGAGGTTCACGGTGATCCGTTTGTTGTGCGGGAACTCCAGCCCGCAGTTCTGCAACGCGGAGCGCACGCGCTCGCGGGCTTCCTTCACTTCCACATCGGCCAGCCCCACGAGCGTGAAGTTCGGCAGGCCATTGGCCAAGTGCACCTCGACGGTGACGGCGGCAGCCTGCAGGCCAACCAAGGCCCGGCTTTGCACCAGAGACAAGCTCACGTATCAATCCTTCCCCATGACGGTGCATGTTTCCCCTTGGTGCCGGAAAAAAACCAAGATCGCACCACGGCGGTGCAAATTAGTGCCATTTCCGCCGTCTGAATGAATAACGAACTCGACCATGGAGTGGTGCACGCTGAAACAGGACTTGTGACTTATGGCACGCCTCCTGCTTATGTTGAGTTCATCTGCTTTTACTTCCTTCAGGAGCCCTCAGTGAAACTCAAGTCGACTCAAAAAATGGTTCTGGCCGCGATGGCCCTCTCCGGTGCCGCATTCGCGCAGACCAAGGCACCCGAGCCGGACTACACGCTCTCGTACAACGTGGGGGCCGTCACGGACTATCGCTACCGCGGCATCTCCCAATCGCGCCTGAAGCCCGCTCTGCAAGGCGGCGTGGACTTCGCGCACAAGAGCGGTTTCTACCTGGGCACATGGGCGTCCAGCATCAAGTGGATCAAAGACGCGGGCGGCGACGCCCCGGCCGAGTGGGACATCTACGGCGGCTACAAGGGCAGCTACGGCGCCTTCGGCTACGACGTCGGCGTGCTCACCTATCAGTATCCCGGCCATGACCTGGGCGTGAGCCCCAACACCACCGAGATCTACGGTGCCGGCACATTCGGCCCCGCCACCCTCAAGTACTCGCACTCGGTCACCAACCTGTTCGGCTTTGCAGACAGCAAGAACAGCTACTACCTCGACGCCAGTGCCACCTTCGACCTCGGCAGCGGCTGGTCGGTCGTGCCGCACGTCGGCTACCAGAAGGTCAAGAACTTCTCCGCGGCCTCGTACACCGATTACTCGGTCACCGTGGCCAAGGACTTCGGCAACGGCTTCTCCGCCACCGGCACCGTGGTGGGCACGGACGCCGACGACAGCGTGTACGTCACGCCGGCGGGCAAGTTCACCGGCAAGACCGGGCTGGTGCTGGGCGTGAAGTACAGCTTCTGACCTGCCAATCCAAAAGGAGAGAAGACATGAAACTGATAACGGCAATCATCAAACCGTTCAAGCTGGACGAGGTGCGCGAAGCGCTCTCCGGCATCGGCGTACAGGGCATCACGGTTACCGAGGTCAAGGGCTTCGGACGGCAGAAGGGCCACACGGAGCTGTACCGCGGCGCGGAATACGTGGTCGATTTCCTGCCCAAGGTGAAGATCGAGGCAGCGGTGTCCGATGACCTGGTGGACCGCGTGATCGAGGCCGTCGAAGCCGCGGCGCGCACCGGCAAGATCGGCGATGGAAAGATCTTTGTCTACAACCTCGAGCAGGTCGTGCGCATCCGCACCGGCGAAACAGGCAAGGAGGCGCTGTAACCCAGCGACCCCTTCACAACAGAGAGACATGACCATGAGAAAACTTCTCGCCTCCCTGGCCCTCGGGCTGGGTCTTCTCGCGGGCGGCACGGCCGCCTTCGCCCAAGCGCCCGCCGCGCCCGCGGCTTCGGCGCCTGTCGCCGCTGCCTCGGAAGCGGCAGCACCGGCGGCAGCTGCTGCAGCCGCCCCCGCCGCCGCGGCGGCTTCCGCGCCGGCCGCAGCGGCTGCGCCGGCACCTGTCCCCAACAAGGGCGACACCGCCTGGATGACCGTGGCCACCGTGCTGGTCATCTTGATGACCATCCCCGGCCTCGCGCTGTTCTATGGCGGCCTGGTCCGCAGCAAGAACATGCTGTCGGTACTGATGCAGGTGTTTGTCGTGAGTTCGATGATCTACGTGCTGTGGGTGCTGTACGGCTACAGCGTGGCCTTCACCGGGGGCAGTCCGTTCATGGGCGGCTTCGACAAGCTGTTCCTCAAGGGCGTGACGCCGGATTCCATCGCTGCAACCTTCAGCAAGGGCGTCGTGCTTCCCGAGCTTAGCTTCGTCGCCTTCCAGGCCACGTTCGCGGCCATCACCTGCGCGCTGATCGTCGGCGCCTTCGCCGAGCGCATCAAGTTCTCCGCGGTGCTGCTGTTCTGCGCGATCTGGTTCACGTTCAGCTACCTGCCTATCGCCCACATGGTCTGGTACTGGGACGGCCCCGACGCGATCACGGACGCCGCCTCGCTGGAGAAAGTCACCGCCGCAGCGGGCTGGCTCTGGGCCAAGGGCGCGCTGGACTTCGCGGGCGGCACTGTGGTGCACATCAACGCCGGTGTCGCCGGCCTGGTGGGCGCCTACGTGCTGGGCAAGCGCATCGGCTACGGCAAGGAATCCTTCGCGCCGCACAGCCTCACGCTGACGATGGTCGGCGCGGCGCTGCTGTGGGTAGGCTGGTTCGGCTTCAACGCCGGCTCCAACCTGGAAGCCAACGGCGTCACGGCGCTGGCCTTCGTCAATACGCTGGTCGCCACGGCCGCCGCCACACTCTCGTGGATTGCCGGTGAGGCGCTCGCCAAGGGCAAGGGCTCCATGCTGGGCGCCGCGTCCGGCGCCGTCTCCGGCCTGGTGGCCATCACCCCGGCGTGCGGCTTTGTCGGCCCGGCCGGCGCGATCGTGATCGGCCTGCTGGCCGGCCTGGTCTGCCTGTGGGGCGTCAACGGCCTCAAGCGCATGCTCGGCGCCGACGACTCGCTGGACGTGTTCGGCGTCCACGGTGTCGGCGGCATCCTGGGCGCGCTGCTGACGGGCGTGTTCGCCTCGCCCTCGCTGGGCGGCACCGGCGTGTACGACTATGTGGCCAACAAGGTCGGCGAGAGCTACTCGATCGGCGGCCAGGTCTGGATCCAGGCGCAGGCCGTGCTCACCACCATCGTGTGGTCCGCCGTGGTTGCCTTCATCGCCTACAAGATCGTAGACCTGCTGATTGGACTGCGTGTGACCGAAGAGGAAGAGCGCGAAGGCCTGGACATCTCGTCCCACGGCGAAACCGCGTACAACCGCTAAGAGATACCGACGAGCAAGAGTCTCCTTTGGATGTTCGGCCCGCGCGAGCTTCGGCTCCAGCGGGCCGTTTTTTTTGGCGTGGCTACCTGGCAGAGGTCAGCGTGATGCGCACCTGTTGGCCGTCCCGCTCCAGAGCCGCGCCCTCGGCCTGCGCCAGAGCCTGAACTTCCTGCCATTCCAGCAGGCGGTAAGGCGAATCGCCCGCAAAGCCCTTCGACCCGTCCGTCGGGATGACGCTGACCGTGAGAACCGCCCGGCCCGCGGCGCCCGACGCTGCCACCACCACGTCGGCGGGTGAAGATGCGTGATCCGTGAGTGCGACCAGGACGGCCGGCAGCACGTTGCGCAAAGAAGCGCGGGACACCTCGATCGGGACGGCGCCCACCTCATCCTTGATCGTGAAACCGCGGAAGTTGAAGTTACTGCGCAGCATGGCGACGGACTCCTGCACCCCGGCGTCCAGGGCGACTGCGACGCCGTCCTCGGGCGCGAGCCACGTCACGACGTCCAGGCATGACTGCACTGCCGCGCGCGAGAAGCCGTTGATCTTGGCCATGCTCTCGTGCACCTGCCCCAGGTCGGGGTCGGGCAGCCGCAGCCGGCGCTCCATCACCTCGGTGATCATGCCGATGGGCTGCAGGTGCACCACCATGTGGTGACGCATTGCAAATGCCAGCCGGCGCAGCAATGCGTAGCGCGCGGCTTCCACGCGCCGATCGACGGGTCCCCAGCTGGGTCGTTGTTCGTTCTGCATCCCTATTCGCCGGTTGACGGCGCTCAAGCGACGCGCTCATGTTACCGGTTTGCCCCCCGGCCGGGGGCATTCGGGCCCGCCTGGCGGGCACAATCGCCATGTTGGGCAACGAGGATATGAGATGAACTCCTGGCGAACCGTGATCGCGCAGCCGGACCAGCTCGGCGAATCGCCGTTCTGGCACCCCGAAGATCGCAAGCTCTACTGGGTGGACATTCCGGCTCGGCAAGTCCGACGCGCCGACCCGCATTCGGGTCGGGCCGAGAGTTGGGCCATGCCGCTCGAGCCGGGCTGCATCGCGCCGGTGCGAGGCGGCGGCTTCGTGATAGCCCTGCGCGACGGGGTTTACCGCGCGTCGTCCTGGGGCGCGGCCCCCCTGCTGGTGGCTCGCTTCGCGCACGATGTGACGACCACGCGCTTCAACGACGGCAAGGCCGACCCGGCGGGGCGTTTCTGGGCCGGCACCATGTACGAGCCGAGAGATGCCCGCCGGGCCGAGCTCTACAGCATCGACCTGCGCGTTGCAGATGGCGAGCCCCTCATCGAACTCAAGGCAGGCAACGCCGTCATTGCCAATGGGCTGGCGTGGTCGCCCGATGCTTCCACCGTGTACTGGGCCGACACGCCCCACCACGTCATCCATGCCTGGCGTTGGGACGCGGACAGTAACGGCATGCACGACCACCGGGTCTTCGCGCAGTTCCCGCCCAAGCCGCCTGGATGGAAGCCGGGCGACGCTGGCTATGGCGGCCGTCCCGACGGTGCGGCCGTGGATATCGAGGGCAATTACTGGTGCGCCATGTTCGAAGGCGGACGGCTGCTAAAACTCTCCCCCTCGGGCGAACTCCTGACCGAAGTCCCCGTGCCCGTGCGCTGCCCCACCATGCCCTGCTTCGGCGGAGACGATCTTCGCACCCTGTTCGTGACCAGTGCCAGCTACAACCGCTCGCCCGAGGAGCTGGCCGCGCTGCCGCAATCGGGCTGCATCATCGCCATGCAGGTGGACGTGCCGGGCCTGCCAGTGAATTTCGTCAGCGGTTGATTTCAAAAAGATCAAGCGCCCCGAGGCGCGGCCCGGCCGACGCCGCGCGTAACATCTGCGCATGGACTTCATCCTCAACCAGCTGGGCGACCGCATCCGCGCCGCATCGGCCTCCGGCACGCCGCTTCGCATCCGCGGCGGTGGCAGCAAGGACTTCTATGCCGAGCGGCTGGAAGGCGAGCTGCTGGAGACAGCGCCGCTGGCCGGCATCATCAGCTACGAGCCCAGCGAGCTGGTCGTGACGGTGCGCGCCGGCACCTCGCTGGCGGAACTGGAAGCGGCACTGGCCGAGCGTGGCCAATGCCTGCCGTTCGAGCCGCCGCATTTCGCGGGGGGCTCCACAGTGGGAGGAATGGTGGCTGCGGGCTTGAGCGGGCCGGCGCGCGCGAGTGTCGGCGCGGTGCGCGACTATGTCCTGGGCGTCACGCTCTTCAACGGCAAGGGTGAGCTGCTGACCTTCGGAGGGCAGGTCATCAAGAACGTTGCGGGCTACGATGTTTCGCGCCTGATGGTGGGCGCGATGGGCACGCTGGGCCTTATCGTCGAAGTCAGCTTGAAGGTCCTGCCCGTGGCCCCTGCGGAGGCGACACTCAGGTTCGAGATGACGCAGGCAGAGGCGCTGCGTTGCCTCAATACCTGGGGCGGCCAGCCGCTGCCCCTCAATGCCAGTTGCTGGGTGGGCGACGCAGGAACGCCGACGCTGTATGTCCGCCTGCGCGGCGCCGCCGCTGCGGTGGGTGCCGCATGCAGGGCGATGGGCGGAGAGCGTCAGGACAACGCCGCGGCCGCGCACGACTGGACGTTGCGCCGCAACCAGCGCCTGCCGTGGTTCGAGCAGCGCGGGGAGCGTGACCTGTGGCGGCTCTCGGTGGCGCAGACCGCGCCGGCGATGGACTTGCCCGAGCCGCCGCTGGTCGAATGGCATGGCGCGCAGCGCTGGGTGCGCGCCGGGGCGGGCGACGCGCGGCGATTGCGCGAAGCGGCTGCGCGCGCGGGCGGCCACGCCACGTTGTTCGCACTCGGTAAGAACAGGACGGAGCCCGAAGGCCGCTTCGCGCCGCTCGCACCACCCCTGGATCGAATCCACCGCGACATGAAGCGTGAATTCGACCCCGCGGGCATCTTCAACCGCGGCCGCATGTACGACTTCTAGGACCACATGCAGACCCATCTCTCCCCCGAATTCAAGGACACGCCCGAAGGCCGCGAGGCCGAGGCAATCCTGCGCAAGTGCGTGCACTGCGGCTTTTGCACCGCCACCTGCCCGACCTACCAGGTGCTCGGCGACGAACTCGACGGCCCGCGCGGCCGCATCTACCTCATCAAGCAAATGCTGGAGGGCGAGCAGCCGACGCACAAGACCCAGCTGCACCTGGACCGGTGCCTCACTTGCCGCAATTGCGAGAGCACCTGCCCCAGCGGCGTGGAATACGGGCATCTTGTCGACATCGGCCGGCGAATCGTCGAAGAGAAGGTGCCCCGCGGTGCCAGCGCCAATGCGCTTCGCTGGACCTTGAAGGAAGGGTTGCCCTCGCCGCTCTTCGGTCCGGCGATGAGGATGGGCCAAGCCGTGCGGGGCCTGCTGCCCAAGGTGTTGCAGGCCAAGGTGCCTGCCCGGCAGCAGGCCGGCAGCCTGCCAACGCGCGAGCACGCACGCAAGGTGCTGATGCTGGCCGGTTGTGTGCAGCCGTCGATGATGCCGAACATCAACAGCGCCACGGCTCGGGTGCTGGACGCCGCGGGCATCCAGACGCTCGTCGCCCCGTCCGCGGGTTGTTGTGGTGCCGTGAAGTTCCATCTCAACGATCAGGCGGGCGGTCGGGCGCAGATGCGCGCCAACATCGACGCCTGGTGGCCGTATGTTCAAAGCGGCAGGGTCGAAGCGATCGTGATGAACGCATCCGGCTGCGGCGTTACGGTGCGCGAGTATGGGCACTTCCTGCGGCACGATGCGGCGTATTCGGCCAAGGCCGAGCGCATCAGCGAACTCACGCGCGACTTGAGCGAATTGCTGCCGGACATCGTGCCGGCGCTGCGCGGCAAGGTGAAGGCGCCGGCCGGCCTGATAGCCTTTCACCCTCCGTGCAGCCTGCAGCACGGGCAGCAACTGCGTGGCGGCGTCGAGAAATACCTGGGCGAGCTCGGCTTCACCGTGCGGTTGGCGCTGGGCGAATCGCATCTGTGCTGCGGCTCGGCCGGTACCTACTCCGTCCTGCACCCGGAAATCGCGCAAGAGCTGCGCGACCGCAAGCTCGGCCATCTTGGCGAGCTAAACCCCCAGGCCATCGTGTCGGCGAACATGGGTTGCATCGCACACCTGCAGAGTGGAACTCCGACACCGGTGAAGCATTGGGTGGAAATTCTGGACGAGTGCCTGCGCTCCTGACACCACCTTGTCAGGAGACGCGTCGCACAGTAACGTCCCTCCATGCGACGCGCCGACCGTCTTTTCCACATCATCCAGCTCATCCGGGGCCGCCGCCTGACCACGGCGGCCTACCTCGCGCAGCGCCTCGAAGTGTCGGAGCGCACCATCTACCGCGACGTGGCGGATCTGCAGTTCCAGGGGGTTCCTCTCGAAGGCGAGGCGGGTGTCGGCTACCGGCTGGGTGCGGGGTTCGATCTTCCGCCCATGATGTTCACGCAAGACGAAGCCAAGGCGCTCGTCGCCTCGGTGCGGATGGCGCAGGTCTGGCTCGACCCGGCATTGGCGCAGGGCGCCGAGGACGCGCTCGGCAAGATCCTGTCGGTGCTGCCCGTCGACGCAAGGGTGGCGGCGGAGGCGCTGGCGGTTTATGCGCCACCAGGCGGCTTGCCCCAGTCGGCGCAACGCACGTTGCAGACGCTGCGCGAGGCGGTGCACGAGCGCTGCAAGGTCTTCATCAACTACCGCGACCTCGCCGACAAACCTAGCGAACGCACCTTGCGCCCGCTTGGGTGTTTTTACTGGGGCAAGGTCTGGACGCTGGCGGCCTGGTGCGAGCAGCGCAACGATTTCCGCAGCTTCAGGGTGGACCGCGTTACCTCCGTGCGCCGGCTGGAGGAGCGTTTCCGCGACGAGCCGGGCCGCACCTTGGCCGACCTCGCCCGCCTCAACGAGGCGCGCGCCCGCGAGCAAGGCTGGGCGAGCTGAGGCGCCTCAGGCGAGTGCCGCCTCGATATCCTTCGCCAGTTTTGCCGGCTCATCGTTGGGCGCATAGCGCTTGAGGACTTTGCCGTCCTTGCCGACGAGGAACTTCGTGAAGTTCCACTTGATGCCGGTGCTGCCCAGAAGGCCGGGCGCTTCCGTAGTGAGCCACTGGAATAGCGGGTCCGCCGCGGGTCCCTTCACGTCGATCTTGGCCATCATCGGGAAGCTCACGCCATAGTTGAGCTGGCAGAACTGCGCGATCTCATCGTTGCTGCCGGGGTCCTGGGCGCCGAACTGGTTGCACGGGAAGCCCAACACCACCAGCCCCTTCTTGCCATAGGTCTTGTGCAGTTCTTCAAGGCCGCCGAACTGCGGTGTGAAGCCGCACGCGCTGGCGGTGTTGACGATCAGGAGCGCCTTGCCCTTGAACTTGCTCAGCGGGACGGTCTTGCCGTCCATCTGCCGCGCCTCGAAGTCGTAAATGCTGGTCATGGATCGATTGTGCGGCAAGCTCCGCCGGCTTGCTCGCCCTCGGGCCACGCCGACCACACTGCCGCCGCGAGAATCAGCGCGCCGCCCGCGAGCGTGCGGGCTGTCAACTCGGCCGCGCCCAGTGCCACGGACGACAGGCTGGCGAACACCACTTCCGACAGCATGATCAGCGCCGCCGCGTGGGCATTGAGCCGCGACGCACCGTATTGCAACGCGACGTTGCTCGCCAGGAAACCCAGGCTCAACGCCAGCCCGACGCCGGCCCACGCCACCTGTGGCGGGGGCGGCGCCGTGACGATGCCCGCCATCGTCCCCAGCACACCCGCCGCGGTGGCCAGCAGTGCGCCGCCGCCGAACATCGCGAGGATGCGGGCCTCGGGCGTCACGTCATGGAGCTTGCGCAAGAGGATGTTGGTGAGCGCGAAGCTGAAGCCGCCGGCCAGTGCAAGCCAGTCGGAGATGCTCTCTGGCACGGGCCAGGAAGCGCTGTCGGTCTTGAGCACAATGACGACCCCGGCCAGGGCCAGCACCAGCCGCACGAGGGCGAGCGGCGTTGGGCGCTCGCTGAGCAGGGGCCACGCCAGCACCACGGTCCACGCGGGCATGAGGTAGAACAGCAGCACCACACGCACCACATCGCCCACCGTCACCGCCCAATTGAAGCCGACGTTGGTCATGCCCGCCGCGGCCAGCAGCAGCCAGAGCACCGGCTGGCCGAGGAAGCCGCGCCAGGATTGCGGGCGAATGGCCAGCAGCAAGGCCATTGAGACAATGTAGATCAGCGCCGTGGCCCACAAGGGGTGCAGGCCATGGCTCTGCAATTCACGGAAGGGCCACCAGGAGACACCCCAAACGAATGCGTTGAGCACCAGTGCCAGGGCCGGCAACACGGCGCCCGCGCGGGCGCCGCGGCTAGCCATGCACGTTGTCGTGGCGGGCGATTTCGAGCAAGTGCTCGACTTCCTCGCGGTATTGCACGCAGTTGTTCTTGTGCCAACGCTGGATGATCCACATCACGCCGGCCACGATCACGCCAAAGCCTGTGATGGCCACGAACGCGGACATGCCCATGCCGGCTGACAGGCTGTACAAGGCACCCAGGCCGAGGATGCAAGCTTGCTCGTTGAAGTTCTGGACGGCGATCGAGCGGCCCGCGCCCATCAGGTTGTGGCCGCGATGCTGCAAGAGGGCGTTCATGGGCACCACCATGAAGCCGCCGATGGCGCCGAGCAGGATCAGGAAGGGCGCCGCAACCCACACGTTGCTGATGAAATTCATGAGAATCACGAAAAGGCCCATCGCGATGCCCAGCGGCATGACGCTGGTCGCCATGTCCAGCCGCATGCGCACCGAGGCCACTACGGCGCCGATGGCGGTACCCATCGCCACGACCCCGGAAAGGGCGGAGGCCTGCGTGGTGCTGTAGCTCAGGGCCGCGGCGCTCCAGGCCAGGATGATGTAGCGCAGGTTGCCGCTCACGCCCCAGATCAGCGTCGTGGTGGCCAGCGAAATCTGCCCCAGCTTGTCGCGCCAGAGGCGCGAATTGCAGGTCCAGAAATCGGGCACCAGCTCCAGCGGGTTCTTGGGCATGGGCCGCATCTCGACACCGGTGTGCGGGATGCGGGTGTTGAACCACGCCGCCAGCATGTAGATGAAGATCAGCACGAAGATCGCGGCTTCGGGCCCGGTGTCGATGCCGGTGTCGAACACCGGAAAATCGAACGACAGCATGCGGCTCGCGATGGCGTGTCCAATCAGCTGGCCGCCCAGCAGGATGCCCAGGATGATGGAGGCAATGGTCAGGCCTTCGATCCAGCCGTTGGCCTTGACCAGTTGCGAGGAGGGCAGCAGCTCGGTGAGGATTCCGTACTTGGCCGGCGAATACGCGGCGGCGCCCAGGCCCACCACCGCGTAGGCAAGGAGCGGATGCAGGCCAAACAGCATCAGCAGGCAGCCCACCACCTTGATCGCATTGCTCGCGAACATGACCTTGCCCTTGGGCATGGCGTCGGCGAAGGCCCCCACGAAAGGCGCGAGCACCACATAGAACAAGGCGAACATGGGCACCAGCGCGGCGCGTTGCCATTCGGCGGCGCCGCTTGTCTTGAGCAATTCGACCGCGGCCACGAACAAAGCGTTGTCAGCCAGCGACGAGAAGAACTGCGCCGACATGATGGTGTAAAAACCGCGCTTCATTGGCTGTGTTGTGGCGCATCAGCGGGGCTGATGGCGGGTTTTTTAAGTCTGTCTCCAAGCGACAACGGGTTATATCACGCGGGGTGGTGAGAAAATCCCGCCATGCCACGCCCCATTCAGGCCACCATCCACACTGAGGCCCTGCGCCATAACCTCGCCCGCGTGCGCCACGCGGCGCCCGACGCCAAGGTCTGGGGCGTCGTCAAGGCCAATGCCTACGGCCATGGCATCGAGCGGGTCTGGGAGGGTTTGCGCGGGGTCGACGGCTTCGCGCTGCTCGACCTGGACGAGGCCGAGCGTGTGCGCGCGCTGGGATGGCGCGGGCCCATCCTGCTGCTCGAAGGCGTCTTCGAGGCACGCGACCTGGAGCTGTGCTCGCGCCTGAACCTGTGGCATGCAGTGCACTGCGACGAGCAGATCGACATGCTCGCCATGCACAAGACGCACCAGCCGCATCGCGTCTTCCTCAAGATGAATTCCGGCATGAACCGGCTGGGGTTCTCACCGCAGCGCCTTCGCGCGGCCTGGACTCGACTTGACGCACTGCCCCAGGTGGACGAGATCTCGCTGATGACCCACTTCAGCGACGCCGACGGCGAGCGGGGCATCGCCCACCAGGTGGAGGTGTTCGAGGAGATCACGCGCGACCTGCCGGGCGAGCGGACCTTGTCCAACAGCGCGGCCAGCCTGCGCTTCGGCACACAGGCCCCGGTGCGCGCCGACTGGATCCGGCCCGGCATCGCGGTGTACGGCAGCGCTCCTGATTTCCCGGCGCACGACATCGCGCATTGGGGCCTCGAGCCGACGATGACGCTGGCAACGCGCATCATCGCAGTGCAGCATCTCGTGCCTGGCGACACGGTCGGTTATGGCTCCAGCTTCACCGCCGACGCGCCGCTGCGCATCGGCGTCATCGCCTGCGGCTACGCCGACGGTTACCCGCGCCACTGCACCACCGGCACGCCGGTGCTGGTAGACGGCGTGCGCACCCGCCTGGTCGGCCGCGTCAGCATGGACATGGTGACCGTGGACCTGACGCCCGTGCCGAAGGCGGGCTTCGGCAGTGAGGTCACGCTGTGGGGCCGCGCGTCGAACGGTGCGGTGATCTCCATCGACGAGCCCGCGCAGGCCGCTGGCACGGTGGGCTACGAGCTGATGTGCGCACTGGCGCAGCGGGTCCCCGTCTTGGTCGACTAGCAACTGCGCGATCGTGAAGGCGCGCGGTGTGTGGGCGGCGGGCTTGGGCTGCGTTGGTTCTCTCGACGCACCGTCGCCCCGATCCCGCAGACCAGCGCCCGAATATGACTTCGTGGGGGAATTACCGCCGCCGCATCCCTAGCACCATCACGGCGCCGACGACGATCAGCGCGCCGACGATCTGCACCGGTGCGATCGACTGACCCAGGATCAGCCATCCGAGCACCAGCGCGAACACCGGCTCGACGTTCATGATGGCCGAGTTACCGACGACGCCCAGTCGCGGCAGCACGGTGAACATGATGGTGAAGGCAGTGCCATACAGGAGCGTGAGCGCGGCCAGCCCCCACCAGCCCGGCGCCGCAGTGGGAAGGTGGAAGCCGCCCTGGATTCCCACCGTGGCGAGGGCGACGAGGCCGGCGATGGTCATCGTGGTGGCGGTACGCACGCGGCCGTCCACGTCGCCGGCTTCGTGCTGCGTGATGACGAGCGCAAGGCCGAAGATGCCGGCCGACGCGAGCGCGAACGCCACGCCGGCGCCGATGCGCGCCCATTGGGCCGATGCGCCAAGGCCCGAGGCCGCGCCGAAAACGTCCAGCGCCAGCGCCAGGCCCAGCAGGATCACCGGCATCGCGACCAGCATTGCGCGCTCGGGGCGCTGGCGGTACACCACGCGAGCCCATAACGCCGTCCAGATCGGGTAGGTGTTGAAGGCCAGCAGCGCCAGCGCAACTGGCAGCCGCGCCACGGCGGAGTACAGGCACAGGCTCTGCACGCCGATCAAGAGGCCGATCACCGGCAGCATTGTCCTGTGCCGTGCGGTGAATCGCACCCGCGCACCCTGGACGACCAGCAGGGCGATGATGACCAGGGCCGTCAAGCCGCTGCGGAACACCACGGCCGTCGCGACATCGACACCATTGTTGAACGCGATGCGCGCGGCGACGTGGTTGGCGCCCATCATCAGCGCGATCAGCAGCAACGTGGCGAAGGCGGTGCCGCTCAGGGCGCGAGAGCTGGTCATCGGCGATCAGGGCAGGCTGGCCAGGTGGGTTCGGGCCGCTTTGGCCAGTTTTTCGTCGAAGGTGGCGAGCGGCGCCTTGAGTTCGGCCGCCAGCCAGAGATATGACGCATCGTAAGAGGAGAGCCGGTAACGCAGCGCCAGTTGGTACTGGGCTTGCGCGTCGGTGCGGTGCAAGTCGATCTCCTGCTGCGCGTAGTCTGCCAGGGCCAGTTCGATGGCTGCCTCAGGCCAGCCCGCGCGCCCTTTCTTGAGCGCAACGCTCACGATTTCGTGGGTCAGAACTGAAGGCGCGTGCAGGCTCTTGCCCGTCAGCTGTCCCAGCGCTTCATCGCGAGTTTGTTCCTCGAACAAGACGGCGCTCAACACGCTGCAATCGACCACGAGCGGGGGTCGAAACAGGTAGGCCGGGGGCGGTTCGGCGAGGTGCAGCACGCGCACCCGCTTGCTCACCGGGAATCCCGATCTTCGCGAATGATGTCGACGGCCAAGGGGCCGCCGCGGATGGGCTCGGGGAAGCGCAGCCGGTGCTCCTGGGCGATTTGCTCTATCGTTTTCCAGCCGCGGCGCACCGCAGCACCCCTTCGCGCCGTGGCAGGCGACCCCGCTGGCTGCACATCCGCCGCGATGTCGTCGCCGGCTGCACGTTCGATGATGGCCATCAGTTCGCCTTGCAGCGAACGGTGGTTGCGCGCTGCGCGTTGCCTCAACGCTTCGGCCAATGTCTCAGGAACATCCTTGATAGAAAGGTTGGCCATGATGGCTCCAAAATCGATGTGGAGCTATTTTGGAGCCATTTCAGCGCCGGCGTCAAGAACCGAACCTGGTGCGTCGCACCGCGGCCGCCAGCTCCTCCAGCACCGCCACGGTTTCATCCCAGCCGATGCAGCCGTCGGTCACGCTCTGGCCGTAACGCAACCCGGCCCGGCCGTCGGTGATGTCCTGGCGGCCTTCCACCAGATGGCTTTCCAGCAGCACGCCCGATATCGCGCGCGAGCCGCCTGCGACCTGCCGCGCGATGTCGGCGGCGACCTCGGGCTGGCGGCGGTAGTCCTTGGCGCTGTTGCCGTGGCTGCAATCAACCAGCAACCGTGGCGGCAGTCCGGCATCGGCGAGCGCGCGGGCAGCCGCATCCACACTCGATGCGTCGTAGTTGGGTCCCGTATTGGCACCGCGAAGCACCAAGTGTGCGTCGGGGTTGCCGGTCGTAGTCACGACGATGGCGCGGCCGTCCAGCGAAATGCTGGGAAAGCGATGGGGTTGCGCCGCGACATGGATGGCATCGATTGCCACCTGCACGCTGCCGTTGGTCGCGTTCTTGAAGCCCAGCGGTGCCGACAGCGCGGAGGCCATCTGGCGATGCAGGGGGCTTTCCACGGTGCGCGCGCCGATCGCGCCCCAGGAGAGGAGCTCGGCGTAGTACTGCGGCGTGACGAGGTCGAGGATCTCGGAGGCGGCGGGCACGCCTAGCCGCGCGCACTCCAGCAGGATGCGCCGAGCAGCCCGCAGGCCTTCGCCGATGTCGCCCACCCCGTCCAGGCCCGGGTCGTAGATCAGGCCCTTCCAGCCCATGCGCGTGCGGGGCTTCTCGAAGTACACGCGCATCACGGGAAACAAGGCGTCGGCGGTGCGATCCATGACGTCGCGCAGGCGGCCCGCGTATTCGATGGCGGAAGCCGGGTCGTGGATCGAGCACGGGCCGACGATGACGAGCAACCGCGGGTCCTCGCCGCGCAGGATGCGGCGCACGGTGTCACGCGAGTGCGCGATGTGCTCTGCCTGTGCTTCGCTGCAGGGCAGTTCCTGCTGGAGCGCGAGGGGAGTCGGCAGCGCATCTTCGCGTGCGATGTGAAGGTCGGAGATGCGAGTGGTCATTCTTGCAATGCGCTCGGGAAAGCCAGTCAGCTTAATACAGGCCGCGAACGCGCGCATGCAGCCGCGCCAGGCCCAGCAGCGCGTCGGTGAATGGCGTCGAAACGTCGGTGAGTTCACCCAGCTCCTTCACCACTGTCACTAGCGCGTCCAGCTCGACCGCCTTGCCCGCCTCCACATCCTGCAGCATCGACGTCTTGAAGGCGCCGAGCTTGCGCGTGACCGCATGGCGGTCTTCCGGGCTCTGGTCGATCGGGATGCCGATGCGCGCGCCGATCTCCTTGGCCTCGAGCATCACGTTCTGGATGAAGCCGCGCACCAGCTCGTCGTCCAGCACGCGGTCGGTGGTGGCGCCGGTGATCGCGCTTACCGGGTTCATGGTCATGTTGCCCCACAGCTTGAACCAGGCGTCCTTCTGGATCTGGTCCGATATCTCGGCATCGAAACCGGCCCGCGCCAGCAGCGCCGCCAGCTGGCGCACGCGCGGCGTCTTCTCGCCCGAAGGCTCGCCGATGATGAGCTTGTTGCCGAAGTGGTGCGCAACGAAGCCCGGCTCCTTCAGCGAGCAGCTCGCGTGCACGACGCAGCCGATGATGTGAGATGCCGGTATGGCCTTCGCAATGCTGCCGTCCGGATCGATCGACGTCAGCCGCGTGCCGGCGTAACGCCCGCCGAAGCCCTCGAAGAACCACCATGGCACGCCGTTCATCGCCGTGAGGACCATGGTGTCCGGGCCGATCAGAGGTGCGATGGATTTGGCGACGTCGGCCATTGCCGGCGCCTTCACGGCGACGATGACGAGGTCTTGCACGCCGAGGTCAGCCGGGTTGGCGCTGGCCTTGACGGGCGCCTGTTCCTGCGGCGTCAGGCGAAGGCCCTTGTCTTGCAGCGCCTGCAGTGTCGCACCGCGCGCCACCACGCTGACCTCGCAGCCAGCACGTGCCAGCCTTACGCCAAACCATCCGCCGATCGCTCCGGCGCCAAAGATGCAGACCTTCATGGCGTCAATTCTTGTAGCTCGCATCGACGCGGTCCACGCGCCGCACGAGCGCGTCGAACACATCCTGCCCCGCGCCGAACTGCGCGTCGAACTGGAACGAATCGCTGGTGGTCTTCGCGGCCACGGCCGGGGGTATGGCGATCGACGGCCCCATCGCGGCTTGCGCCATCTGGATCTCGCACGCGCGCTGCAACGTCCACAGCCGCGCGAAGGCCAGCGGCAGGGTCTGCCCCCAGGACAGCAGGCCGTGGTTGCGCAAAATCACGGCAGGCTTGGCGCCGATGTTGGCGAGCAGGCGAGGCGCTTCCTCGGCATGGATGGTGATGCCTTCGAAGTCGTGGTACGCCACCATCTCGTGCAGCTGCGCCGAGTAGAAGTTGTTCTGCGCCAGTCCACCCTGCGTGCAGGCCACCGCCACGCCGGCCGTGGTGTGCGTGTGCATCACGCAATGCGCATCGGGGATGCCCTCGTGGATCGCCGAGTGAACGGTGAAACCTGCGGGGTTCACCGGCCACGGGTTGTCGTCCAGCTTGTTGCCCTTCAGGTCGATCTTGAGCAGGTTGCTCGCAGTCACTTCGCTGTAATGCAGTCCAAAGGGGTTGATCAGGAAGTGCTTTTGCCCGCCGCTCACACTCGCGGGCAAGCGGACCGTGATGTGGTTGTAGATCATCTCAGTCCAGCCGAGCATGTCGAAGACGCGGTAGCAGGCCGCGAGCTGCACGCGCGCTTGCCACTCGTCGGGGTGCATGCCACTGGCTGCGGGTTTAAGGACGGCGTTCATGGCGTGCGCTCCCTTCAGTACGTCTTGCTCTCGGGTGCCACTGTGACGGCGGCTTTGAACTTGGCGGCCAGTGCGGAGGTGGCCCTCACCAGCAGGTTGGTATCCAGCCCGACAGCGACGAAGGTCGCGCCGATTCCCAGATAGTGGCGCGCCAGCGCCTCGTCGGGTGTCAGGATGCCCGCGGCCTTGCCGGCCTTGTTGATGCGGCTGATGGTGTCCGCAATGATCGCCTGCACCTCCGGGTGCGCGGGATTGCCGACGTGGCCCAGTGCCGCAGACAGGTCGGCCGGTCCGATGAACACGCCGTCCACACCCTCTGTTGCCACGATCGCATCCAGGTTGTCCAGTGCCTCGCGCGTCTCGGCCTGCACCAGCAGGCACACCTGGTCGTTCGCTTCCTTGCCGTAATTTGGGAAACGCCCCCAGCGCGAGGCGCGCGCACCGCCCATACCGCGAATGCCGTCGGGGGGGTAGCGTGAGGCGTGCACGAGATCGGCGGCCTGCCGCGCCGTATCGACCATCGGCACCAGCAAGGTCTGGATGCCGAGGTCAAGGTACTGCTTGATCAACGCCGTGCCGACGTTGCCGTGGCCGACTGGCACCCGCGCAATCGCATGCGACTGCGGATAGGCGGCGATCACCTGCGCCTGCTGCAGGATGCTGCGCAGGTCGTTCGGTGAATGCTCGCCGTCGATCAGCAGCCAGTCGAAGCCGGCGCCCGCGCAGATCTCGGTGGCGTAATGGTCGGCCAGGCCGAGCCACAGGCCGATCTGCGGGCGCTTCTCGCGCAGGGCCAGCTTGAAGGGATTGACGGGTGTTTGCATGGAGTGAAACCTTTTCTAGGCAAAGCGGAACTGGAAGCGGCCGAGCGGGCCGTAGTCGGCGTCGAATGTATCGCCCTTCTTCGCGGCGACGGGGCGGGTGAACGATCCGGCGAGCACCACCTCGCCGGGCTGCAGGCACTCGCCCCAGGGGGCAAGCTTCATCGCCAGCCAGGCGACGCCGATGGCGGGGTGGCCCTGCACGCCGGCGGCCAGGCCCGTTTCCTCGACGGCGCCGTTCTGGCGCAGGATTGCGCCGCACCAGGGCAGGTCCAGCGCCTTCGGGTCCAATTTGCGCCCGCCGAGCACGATGCCGGCGTTGGCCGCGTTGTCGCTGATGGTGTCCTGCACCTTGCGCATCGCCTTGGTGTGGCGGTCGAATTGCTCGATCCGCGCGTCGATGATCTCGATGGCGGGCGTGACGTACTCGGTGGCTTGCAGCACCTGCTCCACGCTGACGCGATCGCCCTCCAGCCTGTGCTTGAGGATGAAGGCGAGCTCCACCTCCACTCGCGGCGCGATGAAGCGGTCGGTGGGGATGTCGCCGGGCTCGAAGAACATGTCGTCCAGCAGCGTGCCGTAGTCGGGCTCGTCGATCTGGCTGGAGATCTGCATCGCGCGCGAAGTCAGGCCGATCTTGTGCCCGCGCGCCGTTCGCCCTTCAGCGATCTTCATGGCCACCCAGGCGCGGGAGATCGCGTAGCCATCCTCGACGGTCATGCCGGGAAAGCGCTTGGAGAAGTGCTCGACCTGCACGCGCGATTTTTCGCTTTCGTGGAGTTCGGCCGCGAGCTGGGCGATGAGGTCGTTAGAGAACATGCGAGCCGTCATTCCGGCCTTGAGCCGGAATCCAGGTATTCGTTGCGGTGGATTGCGGGTCGAGCCCGCAATGACAAGCGGTTTTCATTTCTTGAACAGCGGGTGCAGGTTGTTGTGCTTGGCGTCATAGACCTGGCCGGGGCTCTCCTCGATCTGCAGCGTGATGCCGATCAGCCGCTTGGCGAACAGTCCGGCGAAACGCGCCTTGACCTTCTCCATCATCGCGTCGCCGGCTCTCGTCTTGGCCGCCGCGCTGCGCCCTTCGGCGATCTTCACGTTGATGTAGACGAAGGCGTAGTCCTGCTTGCCGTCCGCCACCGCAAAGTGCGCCGCCGGATAAGCCATCACGCGCGTGCCACCGGGCGGAAACAGCGGCAAACCATCCTCCGCCTTCTGCTCGATCAGCACCGCTGCCAGTTCGCGGCACAGCGCGTCCATGTCGGTTTCGACGTTCGGTGTGTAGTGGATGACGACGTGCGGCATGAAACTCCTGATGGGGGTCAGATTCCAGTTAAAGCCGACTCACGGCCTGGTAACCGTCGGCGCTGGACGCCTGGGCGCGCGGGATCGAGCCGCCGGACTGCGGCGTGACCGGGAAGACGGCGTTCATCTGGCCCGTACCCGAGGCGCCGAAATAGGGAGTCACGATTTCTGCGCGACCGTCGTAGTCCGACCAGCCGAGCGCGCCGAGCAGCATCGCCGTGTCGTGCATGAAGCCTTCGCCATGCCCCTTCACGGCATATTCCGGAAGCATCTCGCAGAAGGACTTCCATTCGCCGCGCTTCCACATTTCCACGACTTGATGGTCCAGGGTTTCCAGAAGCGGACTCCAGACCCTGAACGCGAACTCGGGGGCCAGGCCGTTTTGCGCGAAGCGGTGCGACAGCGAGCCGCTGGCCAGAACCGCCACCGTGCCGTCGTATTCGTCCTCGATGGCGCGGCGGATCGCCCAGCCCAGCCGCGCGCTGTCGTTGAGGTAATGCGCCATGCACAGGGCCGATACCGACACCACCTTGAAATGTTGGTCGGCGTTCATGTAGCGCATCGGGACCAGCGTGCCGTACTCCGGATTCAGCGTCGTGGCGTCATGGGCCAGCGTCTCCACGCCCCACGCATTGCACGCCTTGGCCAGCAGCTTGCCCAGGGACGGATTGCCCGGAAACTCGAACGGCAGGTTGCTGATGAAGTGCGGCAGCTCGTTGCTGGTGTACAAGCCCTTGAAATGCGGCGCGCAGTTGATGTGGTAGTTGGCGTTGACCAGCCAGTGCGTGTCGAACACCACGATGGTGTCCACGCCCAGCTCGCGGCATCGTTGCCCGATCGCTTTGTGCCCATCGATGGCGTCCTGGCGCGTTCCCTTGCGCGGCCCGTCCAGCTCGCTCAGGTACATCGAAGGCACGTGCGTGATCTTCGCGGCCAGCGCGAGCTTACCCACGGTTCGCTCCTTGCGCGTCGTCCAGCGTCACTGCCCGCTGCGCGGCCGTATTCACGTGAAGCGAGAACACATCGGGCCTTGCATAGTGCCCCACCGCGTCGAAATCCATCTGCGCCATAGGGATCACCGACATGTCCAGCTCCGCCGTCAGGAGCGCGTCTTCGTTGAAGACCGGACCCGCCAGCACCTTGCCGAGCGGGTCGATGATCATGCTGCCGCCGCGCATCAGCACCGTCTCTGGCGCTTCGGGCAGGCGGTTGTTCATGTCTGCCGGGAACTGCGAGCGCCGCAGGTGCTGGCAGGCCGACAGCACGAAGCAGCGGCCCTCCAGCGCGATGTGCTGCATGGTCGAGGCCCAGCTGTCGCGGTCGTCCGCCGTTGGCGCGCAGTACAGCGCGATGCGCTGCTGGTACATCGCCATGCGCAGCGCCGGCATGTAGTTCTCCCAGCAGATGACTGCCCCCAGCTTGCCGTAGGGCGTGTCCACCGCCTGCAAGGTCGAGCCATCGCCGAAGCCCCACACCAGGCGCTCCAGGGCCGTGGGCATCAGTTTGCGATGCTTGCCCAGCACCTGCCCGTCGGGCCCGATGTAGACGGCCGTGCAATACAGGGTGCCGCCGTCGCGCTCGATGATGCCGGTGACGACATACATCTTGTGGCGCGCCGCGGCCTTGGCGAGCTGCGCGATCTCGGGGCCGTCGACCGTCACGGCCGCCTCGTAGTACTGTTTGAATTCGCCGCGCCCCTGCGGCGTGCGGCCGCCCAGGTAGATGTGAAAATCCGCGCCTTTCGGGTAGCCGCCGATGAATGCCTCGGGGAACACCAACAGCTGCACGCCACGCTCGGCGGCATCGGCCATCAGGCCCAGCGCGCGTTCGACGGTGGCGGGTGTGTCGAACAGGACGGTGGCGGTCTGCGCGACCGCAGCGATCAGTTTCGATGCTCTCATTCCAGACTCCTGTCATCCCGGGCTCGACCCGGGATCCATGGGTTGCGGGTCAAGCCCGCAATGACAAAAGGAACCATCATGCCCCCCAATGCGGGATGTGGTGATTGCCAAGCGACACCGCGATGTTCTTCGGCTCCAGGAATACCTCGTAGCTCCAGGTGCCGCCCTCACGCCCCGTGCCGGATGCCTTCGTGCCGCCGAACGGCTGCCTCAGGTCGCGCACGTTCTGGCTGTTGACGAAGCACATGCCGGCCTCGATCGCAGCTGCGACGCGATGCGCGCGCCCGATGTTCTCGCTGAAGACGTAGCTCGAGAGGCCATATTGAATGTCGTTGGCCAGGCGGATCGCGTCGGCTTCGTCCTTGAAGGGGATCAGGCAAGCCACCGGCCCGAAGATCTCCTCCTGCGCGATGCGCATGCGGTTGTCCACGTCGCCAAACACCGTGGGCATGACGTAGTTGCCCTTCTTCACGCGGTCGGGTAGCGAAGGCGCATCAAGCCCGCCACACAGCAGCGTCGCACCTTCCTTCGGACCCAGCTCGATGTAGCTGCGCACCTTGGCGAGATGGCCCTGCGAAATCATGGGACCAATGATGGTCTTCTCGTCGAGCGGGTCGCCTACCGGGATTCGTTGCGCTCGCTCGGCGAACTTCTGCGCGAAGTCGGCGTAGATGGACTGCTGCACCAGGATGCGGCTGCCTGCGGTGCAGCGCTCGCCGTTGTTCGAAAAGATCATGAACAACGCCGCATCGAGCGCGCGCTCGAGGTTGGCGTCATCGAAGACCACGAACGGCGACTTGCCGCCCAGCTCCATGCTGAATTTCTTCAAGCCCGCTTCCTTGACGATGCGGTTGCCCGTGGCCGTCGAGCCGGTGAACGAGATCGCGCGCACATCCTTGTGCCGCACCAGCGGCTCGCCGGCCTGCTTGCCGTGGCCGTGCACCAGGTTGAGCACGCCGGGCGGGATGCCGGCTTCGAGCGCCAGCTCGCCCAGGCGCGACGCCGTCATGGGTGACAGCTCACTCATCTTCAGCACGGCGGTGTTACCGAAGGCGAGGCAAGGCGCCACTTTCCAGGTGGCCGTCATGAACGGCACGTTCCACGGCGAGATCAGCGCGCAAACGCCGACCGGGTGGAACAGTGTGTAGTTCAGGTGCGTCTCGGTCGGGTAGGTGTGGCCGTCGACGCGCGTACACATCTCCGCGAAGTAATAGAAGTTGTCGGCGGCGCGGGGCACCAGCTGCTTGCCGGTCTGCGCGATCACCTGGCCGGTGTCGTTGGTCTCCGTCTGCGCGATCTCGGGCACGTGCGCCGCGATCAGGTCGCCGAGCTTGCGCACCAGTCTCGCGCGCTGCGGCGCGGGCATCGCTGCCCATTTGGGGAAGGCGTCCTTGGCCGCCGCGACGGCGAGCTCTACCTCGGCCTCTCCGCCTTCGGCCACTTCCGCCAGCACTTCCTGCGTGGCCGGGTTGACGGTTTCGAAATAGTCGCGGCCCGCCACCGGCTTGCCGTTGATGAGGTGGTCGATCTTCATGTCTATTTGGCGTTCATTCAATCGTGTTCATGAGGGCGCCGACGCCCTCGATCTCCGTCACGACGACGTCGCCGGGCCGGCAATCCACCACGCCGTCGGGCGTGCCGGTCAGGATCAGGTCGCCGGGCCGCAAGGTCATGAAGCTGGAGAAGTATTCGATGAGGAAGGGCACGTCGAAGATCATGTCCTTCGTGCTGCCCGACTGCGTGAGCGTGCCGTTGACTGTCGTTGACAGCGCGAGCGCCATCGGATCCGCGATGTCGCCCGCGTCGACGAACCAGGGGCCGATCGGCGTGGCGCCGTCGCGGTTTTTTACGCGCAGGTTGGGGCGGTACCAGTTCTCCAGGTAGTCTCGCACCGCATAGTCGTTGGCCACCGTGTAGCCGGCGACGAAGTCATAGGCGTCGTCGCGCTTCACCTTTTTGGCTTGCCTGCCGATGATCACGGTGAGCTCGCATTCGTAGTGCATGAATTCCACGCCCGCCGGGCGGCGCGTCTTCTGGCGGTGGCCGGTCAACGCGCTCGGACTCTTGAGGAAAACGAGCGGCTCTTCCGGCGCCTTGAACGCGAGTTCTTTCGCGTGGTCCGCGTAGTTGAGGCCCAGCGCGAGGATGGTTCGCGGCAGCCGCGTATCGGCCAGCGGCGGCAGCCACGTGACGGCGTCGAACGGCACGAACCGCGTGTCGTCCAGCAGCAGTTGCCCGTCGCGCTCGATCGCGTGTTGGGCCACGCCTTCATGGACGATGCGCGCGTGCTTCATGCGGCCTCCGCGGCGAGAGTGTTGGACAGGCTGCCCATGCCCGGCGCGCTGATTTCGATCCGGTCGCCGACCCGCGCCAAGGGGCGGCCAACGTCGCAGCCGAGCATCAGTGCATCACCTGCGCCGAGGGTCATGAACTCGCTCACGTCGGCCAACAACCGCGCGGGGTCCCGCACGAGATTGTTGAACGCGACGCTCTGCTTGAGCACGCCGTTCACGCGCACTGCCACGACGAACTTCGTTGGGTCAACGGCCTCGCTCAGCGCCAGCAAGGTGCCTCCGACGCCGAGAAAGCCATCGAGGCACTTGTATTTGACTGGTGGACGAAACAGGCTGGCGTGCGGCACCGAGATGTCGTTCATCAGCACAAAGCCGGCAACTTCGCCGGGCGCCTTCATGACCATCGCGATGGTGGCACCGACTTCGACCTGCGGCACGTTCGCGGGCACGGGAATCTCCGCGCCGTCCGCGCTCCACGTGTTCGCCGGCTTGATGTACAGCACGGGCGCCTTGGGCGGCGCCTGGTACGGCGGCTCGTTGACCTTGCCGCCCAGCGCCTCGAGCTCGCCGCGAAAGTTCAACAGAGTGCCGAACACCGTTCCCGTTACCGCATCGCTCATGGCTGCTCCAGTTCGATGACTTCGTCGAGCAGCTCGTAGAGTTGCGACAGCTTTTGCTTGCCCAGCGACTTTTCCATCCACGCGTAATGGGCTTCGATGGTGTGTGAGAGTTTCTCCACCAGCTTCAAGCCCTTGGGCGTCGCCTCGACCACGGTGCGGCGTTGGTCGGCCGGATCGCGCTCGCGCCGAACCAGGCCGTCGCGTTCCATGCGCGCGAGCACGCCGGTCAGGCTGGGGCCGAGGATGTACGCCTCGCGAGCAACGCGCCCAGTCTCCACCGTGCCGTGTTCGCCCAGCACGCGCAGCACGCGCCACTGCTGGTCGGACAGGCCGTGTCCGCGCAGGCTGGGCCGGGTGTGGGCCATGACGGATTCGCGCGCCTGCAGCAGCAGGCGCGGGAGGTTGCGGTGGGCGAAAGGCGTGACCATGGCGCGAATTAGTTAATATATTAAATGATTGGGGATGACACCGCAAATCGGGCGGATCGGTGAATACCCTGTACGGCTATAGTCCACCGGCCATGGCCAAGGAAAAAACCACTTACACCTGCACCGAATGCGGCGGCTCCAGCCCGCGCTGGCTGGGCAAATGCCCGCATTGCGAGGCTTGGAATACGCTCATCGAGACGGTGGTGGAGACGGTCGCGTCCAGCCGGAACAACCGCTTCGCGTCGCTGGCCAAGACTGCCGAAGTGACGGCCCTGGCCGACATCGAGGCCAGCGAGATCGAGCGCACCCCCACTGGCATCGGCGAGCTCGACCGTGTGCTGGGCGGCGGCATCGTCGAAGGCGGCGTCGTGCTCATCGGCGGCGACCCAGGCATCGGCAAATCGACGTTGCTGTTGCAGGCGCTTGACGGCTTGCAGCGTGCGGACGTTCCCACGCTCTATGTGACGGGCGAGGAAAGCGGTGCACAGGTCGCGCTGAGATCGCGCCGGCTCGGCCTGGACAATTCGCAAGTCAAGGTACTGGCCGAGATCCAGCTGGAAAAAATCCTCGGCACGATCGCCGCCACGCGGCCGGCGGTGGCCGTGATCGATTCAATCCAGACCGTGTACTCCGACCAGCTCACCTCCGCGCCCGGCTCGGTGGCGCAGGTGCGCGAATGCGCGGCCCACCTCACGCGCGCCGCCAAGGCCGGCGGCACGAGCATCGTGCTGGTGGGCCACGTGACCAAGGAAGGCGCGTTGGCCGGCCCTCGCGTGCTGGAGCACATGGTGGACACGGTGCTGTATTTCGAGGGCGACACGCATTCGAGCTTTCGCCTCGTGCGCGCCGTCAAGAACCGCTTCGGCGCCGTGAATGAGATCGGCGTTTTCGCGATGACCGAGAAGGGGTTGAAGGGCGTCGCCAACCCGAGCGCGATCTTCCTGTCGCAGCACAGCGAGCCCGTGCCGGGCAGCTGCGTGCTGGTCACGCTGGAAGGCACGCGGCCGATGCTGGTGGAAATCCAGGCGCTGGTCGATAGTGGCGGGCCCAGTCCGAGGAGGCTCTCCGTTGGCCTGGACCGCGACCGCCTCGCGATGCTGCTCGCGGTGTTGCACCGCCATGCGGGCATCGCCTGCATGGACCAGGATGTGTTCGTCAATGCCGTCGGCGGCGTTCGCATCAGCGAGCCCGCGGCCGATCTTGCGGTGATGCTGGCGATCACCTCCAGCCTGCGCGGCAAGCCTTTGCCCAAAGGTTTCATCGCCTTCGGAGAAGTGGGCCTGGCGGGAGAAGTGCGGCCCGCCCCCCGTGGCCAGGAGCGCCTGCGCGAGGCCGCCAAGCTGGGCTTCTCCGTGGCCGTCGTGCCCAAGGCCAACGCGCCCAAAAAAGGCAGCCGCGAGATTGAAGGCCTCACCATCCATCCGGTGGACCGCATCGAGGAAGCGATGGAAGTCGTGCGGTCGCTCGGTTAGCAGAAAATACAGACATGAACTTCCAGAAAATCTTCCTGCCGATCGTGGGCGCGGCCATGGTCGCGGTGGCTTGGCAGGCCTATGGCTGGCAGGGTGCAGCCCTGGCCGGCGGCGCGCTTGTCATGTTCCTGCTGCTGCACTTCAACCGCATGATGCATGTACTGAGGAAGGCGGCGGACCGTCCCAAGGGCTACGTGGGCAGTGCCGTCATGCTCAATGCCAAGCTCAAGGCGGGGGTCAACCTGCTGCACGTCATGGCGATGACGCAGTCGATCGGCGAGCAGATTTCGAAAGATGGGGAACAACCCGAGGTGTTCCGCTGGACCGACGGCTCGCAATCCAGCGTCACCTGCGAATTCTCCAAGGGCCGGCTTTTGAAATGGACGCTTTACCGGCCGCCGGCGCCTGACGAAGCCTCGCCCCCCGCCGCATCTTAAAATCACGGGTTCGGGCTAACCGGGACTCCCAAAGGAAAACACATGAGCGTAGTACCTTCGATGGCCGATCGCGACGGCAAAATCTGGATGGATGGCGAGCTGGTGGAGTGGCGCGACGCCAAGATCCACGTGCTGACGCACACCCTGCATTACGGCTGCGGCGCCTTCGAAGGCGTGCGGGCCTACAACACGGTCAATGGCACCGCCATCTTCCGGCTGCAGGAGCACACCGATCGCCTGTTCAACAGCGCCAAGATCCTGCGCATGCAGTTGCCCTTCTCGAAAGAGCAGGTCAATGAAGCGCAAAAGCAGGTGGTCCGCGCCAACAAGCTCGAGAGCTGTTACATCCGCCCGCTCACCTGGATCGGCTCGCAAAAGCTGGGTGTGAGCCCGCGCGGCAACCAGATCCACCTGATGGTCGCGGCATGGGCTTGGGGTGCGTACCTCGGCGAGGAAGGCATGAAGCGTGGCATCCGCGTCAAGACCTCCAGCTACACGCGCCACCACGTCAACATCACCATGACGCAGGCCAAGGCCGTGAGCAACTACAGCAACTCGATCCTGGCCAACATGGAAGCGCTGGACGATGGCTACGACGAGGCTTTGCTGCTGGACGCGTCGGGCTTCGTGTCGGAAGGCGCCGGCGAAAATGTCTTCGTCGTCAAGGACGGCGTGGTCTACACACCGGACCTGTCGGCCGGCGCGCTCAACGGCATCACACGCAACACCGTGTTCCACATCTGCAAAGACCTGGGTGTCGAGGTCGTGCAAAAGCGCATCACGCGCGACGAGATCTACATTTCCGACGAAGCCTTCTTCAGTGGCACGGCGGCCGAAGTAACGCCCATCCGCGAGCTGGACCGCGTGGAGATCGGCGCGGGCTCGCGCGGCCCCATCACCGAGAAAATCCAGAGCGCTTTCTTCGACATCGTCAACGGCCGCAACGCCAAGTACGCCCATTGGCTCACCAAGGTCTGATCATGGACACCACCGCGAAGAAGCAAGCCGTCGTCGAGCTGCTGGCCAAGGACCTGAACGCCAATGGCGGCGTGTTCTGCCCGAGCGCGACCGCCGGCATGAAGCTGTGGAACACCCACCCGCGCATCTACCTGGACGTCGCCCGCACTGGCGAAGCCAAGTGCGCTTATTGCGGCACGGTCTACAAGCTCAAAGAGGGCGAACACTTCGGTGGACACCACTGACGGCTGTCATTGCGGGCTTGACCTGCAATCCATAGTCGTTCGCGCGCCAACATGGATGCCGGATCAAGTCCGGCATGACAACACTTGACTCGTTCGCTGATCATCGCTCCGCAATGGATAGGCGACGCGGTGATGACCGAGCCGCTGCTGCGGCGGTTGCACGCGCGCGGTGAACGGCTGGCGGTGGGGGCGCTGCCCTGGGTGGCGCCGGTGTACCGGGCCATGCCGCAGGTCGACGAAGTCATTGAATTTCCCTTCCAGCACGGCGGCCTGCAGTTCAAGGCGCGCCGGTCCATCGCCAAACAGGTCGAGGGCCGTTTCGACATCGCGTACGTGCTGCCCAATTCGCTCAAGAGCGCGCTGCTGCCGTTTCTTGCAAGCATCCCGAAACGCGTAGGCTATCTGGGTGAAGCCCGCGTAGGCCTGCTCACCCACCGCCTCAAAAATCCCAAGGACAAGCCGCCGATGGTGGCGTTCTACTCGGCGCTCAGCGGCGAGAAGGAAGGCCTGGCGCAGGATCGGCCGCGGCTGCAGCTCGGTGCCGCGCAGGTCCACGCCGCGCTGCACGCAGCCGGGCTCTCGGCGGGCGAGTATTACGTCTTTGCGCCGGGCGCGGAATACGGGCCGGCCAAGCGCTGGCCGGCCATCCACTTTGCCGAGCTCGCCCGCTCGCTGGACGCACCGGCGGTGCTGCTGGGCTCGGCCAAAGAAGCCGATTTGTGCCACGAAATTGCCGGCGCGGCAGGTGAGAGCAAATGCCTCAACCTCGCGGGCAAGACGCCGCTGCTCCAGGCCTTCGCGCTGATCGCCGCGGCCAGGGCCGTGATCAGCAACGACTCTGGCCTCATGCACGTCGCCGCCGCTTTCAGTGTGCCGCAAGTAGCGGTGTACGGCTCGTCCAGCCCGTTGCACACACCGCCCCTCAACGACAGGGCGCGCGTCCTCTGGCTGAAGGAAGATCCCGCCTATCAGCCGCCGCTGGATTGCTCGCCCTGCTTCCAGCGCGAATGCCCGCTCGGGCACACGCGATGCCTCTACGACATCACGCCGGAACGCGTGCTGCAAAGCCTGCGCGCGAAGTAGCGATGGCAAGCCTGAACGATGACGCGGGCGTGTCGCCGCTCGCCGTGGCCGCCGCCGGCGCCCTGTCCCTGGCAGTGGCGATGGGCATCGGCCGGTTCGCCTTCACGCCGATGCTGCCGCTCATGATCCGGCAGGCGCAACTTGACGTTACCGCTGGTGGCTGGCTGGCGGCGGCCAATTACGCCGGCTACCTCGCCGGGGCAATGACGGCCGCGCGCGTGCCGCTGACAGCGGGCCGGCTCTGTGCCACGGCACTGCTGCTCACGGCCGCGCTCACCGCCGCGATGGCGGTGTCGGGTTCGCTGCCGCTGTGGATCGTGCTTCGCTTCGCCGCCGGTGCGTGCAGCGCCTGGGCCTTCGTGAGCACGAGCGTATGGTGCCTAGGCGCGTTGGCACGGATGCAGCGGCCTTCGTGGGGGAGCGCCGTGTATGCCGGGGTCGGCGCGGGCATTGCCATCGCCGGCCTGTATTGCCTCCTGGGCGGCGCCGCCGGCGCGGACCCCGTCTCGCTCTGGCTGCAACTGGGCGGGCTCGCCGTTGTTCTGATGCTGCCGGTGATGGCTGTACTTCGCCGCCTGGGGGTCGAGGCATTCCCCCGGGTTGCAGCAGCGGGCCGTACCACCAGCGCGCCGCCGGGCACGCTCGGCATCGTGGTCTGCTACGGCGCGTTCGGTTTTGGCTACATCCTGCCGGCCACGTTCCTGCCGGTGCTGGCGCGCTCCGTGGTCGACGACCCGCGCCTGTTCGGCCTGGCATGGCCCGTGTTCGGCGCGACCGCGGCGGCGTCCACGTTTCTTGCCGGCTGGTGCATGCGGCACTTCACGCGGCTGCAGGTGTGGAGCACAGCGCATGTGCTGATGGGCATCGGCGTGCTGCTGCCCGGCCTGTGGCCCAACGCGTGGACGATCGCGCTCTCCGCATTGCTGGTGGGAGGCACTTTCATGGTCATCACGATGGCTGGGGTGCAGGAAATCCGCTCGCGCGCCACCGGCGACCCCACGGCACTGGTCGGCCGCATGACGACGGCATTCGCGCTCGGTCAGATCGGCGGGCCCATCGCGTCGTCGCTGCTGCAGCACCTGCCGGGCGTCAACGGCCTGGACTTGGCGCTGCAACTCGCCGCGGCAGCCCTGCTGTTGAGCGCCGCGTGGCTGTGGTGGGAGAGCCGCGCAAAAAAACAGCCACCTTGCGGTGGCTGTGTGAAGTCCTTGGAAGGACGTCGTTGGGAGACCTGAATCCGGTATGTGTTATCGGTGGTTTGGCGTGACAGCGTTGGCGTACTGTAAGAGCCGCAGCCCTTTTGCGCATCCCCTATTCAGGGTAGAAGGTCATTCGCGCCCCCATTTGATGGGCTTTTGTTGGTGACTTTTGTCACATCGCGCGCGTCTTTGAGATTTCCTTACATGGATTTACACCTGGTCACAAGGAACGCGAAGGACGAAGCACGCGCCGCCGCCCTGCTGATCTTCGCAATGCACGGAGCCTTGATGGCGCTGCGTGATCGAGCGAACCAACGCCAGCCCCAGGCCGACCCCGCCGAAGCGCTCGCTGGCGCCGGCCAGGCGATAGAAGGGCTCGAAAATGCGCTCGCGCTCCGAAGGGGGCACACCGGGGCCGCGATCCCGCACACGCACGACGGCATCGCTGCCTTCGCGTGTCAGCTCCACCGTCACCGGGCCGTCGCTGTAGCGTCTTGCGTTCTCCAGCAAGTTGCGCATGGCGCGCCGCAACAGCTTGACCACGCCCGGCACGACCAGCGGGCGCTCTTCGTTGCTTGGCACCAGTTCAGCGCCTGCACGCGCGCATTCCTCCGCGGCCAGGCCGGTCAGGTCTACCGACTCCACCGTGCCGATGTCGGTTTCCTTCGCGTCGAGGCGGCTTGCCAGCAGGATCTCGTCGATGAGCTGGTCGAGCTCTGCGATGTTGCGCCGGATCTCGTCCTGGAACGCCGGAGACGTCTGCGGTTCCATTAACTCGAGACCCATGCGGATGCGCGCCAGCGGCGAGCGCAATTCGTGCGATGCGTTGGCCAGCAGCGACTTGTGCGACTCGAGGAGCGTCTCCACGCGCTCGGCGGCATGGTTGAAGCGCTCGGCAAGGAAGGCGAGCTCATCGGTGCCCGACTCCTTGATGCGCGTCGACAGGTCGCCTTCGCCCCAGCGCTCCACGCCCTGCCGCAGGTCGTCCAGCCGCTGGGTGAGGCGCCGGATGATGGGATAGGAGCCGATCGCCACCGCCAGCGCCATGATGCCCAGGATCCACAGGAAACCGCCTGGCCCGCGGCCCCACCAGGGCCGCGACAGCGCCTCGCCCGGGCTGCGCGGCCGCGGTGGAAACTGCACGACCACGGTGCTTCCGTCATTCATGGGCACCTGGAACTCGGTGCCCTGCAACGGATCGCGCGTGGGCCGCGTGCGCGTCTGGCCCAGGACGTCACCGCCTTCGTTGCGGATGATCACCTCGCGCGGCGGCAGATTCTCGGCGTTGACGCGCCACAGCCAGCCGAACGCCAGCGTCAACACCGTGACGGCCAGCAGCACCGCCAGCCAGATACGCAGGTAAAGGGGAACGCGAAACCGCGCGCGCCAGGGCGTCATGAGGATGGGTCTTCAGTCCTGCTGCTTGGCGAACACGTAGCCGACGCCGCGAACGGTGAGGATGCGTTTGGGATTCTTCGGGTCGGCCTCGATCGCGGCGCGGATTCGGCCCATGTGCACGTCGATCGAGCGATCGAAGGCTTCGAGCTCGCGGCCGCGCACGGCTTCCATGATCTGGTCGCGCGTGAGGACCCGGCCGGCGCGCTCGGCCAGCGTGATCAGCAGGTCGAACTGGTAGGAGGTGAGCTCGCAGGGCTTGCCGCCCACGGTGACGGTGCGGGCGTCGCGGTCAATCTCGAGCGTGCCGAAGTGCAGCACCTTGTTCGCAGGCCTCACGCCCTCGACGCGGCGGCGCAGGATCGCGCGGATGCGCGCCAGCAGTTCGCGTGGCTCGAACGGCTTGGGCAGGTAATCGTCGGCGCCCAGCTCCAGGCCGACGATGCGGTCCATCGGATCGCCCTTGGCGGTGAGCATCAGCACGGGAATCTGCCCCGCTTCGCCCGGCAGCGAGCGTATGCGGCGACACACTTCCAGGCCATCCATGTCGGGCAGCATGAGGTCGAGGATGACGAGCTCGGGCGCAGCGCCGGCAGGCGGGTCCTGCAGCAGGGCCAGGCCGGCCTTGGCGTCGATGGCGTGCGTCACGCCGAAGCCGGAACGCTCCAGGTATTCGCCCACCATTTGCGCCAGGCGGGCATCGTCCTCAATCATCAACAGTTGCTGCATGTGCGGATGGTAAGACTTAAACCCCGATCGCGGGCCTCACGCGTGATGCCGCCGTTCCATCCGGCGCTTCATGCGCTCCGCCGCCTTGATGCGCTGCTCCGGCGTCAGCACCTCGGCCGCGTCGGCCATCGCCTGCACCATGCGGCGGCTCCTCGTGTCGGCGGCCTGCATCTGCGCCACGCGCACCTGCTCCAGGGCGGCGCGGTCGATCGTGGGCGCCGCCAACAGCTGCATGCCGCGCAGACGCGAGGCGCGCTGCTGTTCGCGCAGTGGCCGCAGGTCGGCCAGGGCGGCGGTCGCAATCGCGACCAGGCGGTCCTTCTGCTGCGGCGTGGCACCCACGGCCTTGACCAGCCGTTCGATGCGCCGCTCGATGCGGCGGGCGCTTTCTTCACCCTCCAGCCCGCGGTGCCTGCGCCAGCCATGAGCCTGCGCTGCGGCAGTCAAGAGGCCAAGGCCGCCAAGCGCGGCGACGCCCGCGAACCAGCGCCGGCCGATGTTGCCGGGCTGCGAGGAATCTGGGGTGGTGTTGCTCATGTTTGCTCCGAGGAGGGAGAGGGGACGAAAGCATCTTGGCGGCCGCCCATCGCGCTGGCTTGTCGCGGCGGTAAAGTTAGGTAAATGGCTGTGCTTCCGACTTCGTTTCCTCTTCTCGCGGACCTGCTCGCGGCGCATGCGGCGAGCCGCCACGATGCCCCGGCCTTGCACTTCGAGGGCTCGCAGTTGCGCTATGGCGAGCTGGCCCTTCGAACCGAGCGCGTGGCGGCGCAACTGCGGCGCGGCTGGGGCGTGGCGCCGGGTGATCGCGTGGCCTGGCTGGGGGCCAATCATCCCGGCCAACTGGTACTGCTCTTCGCGCTGGCGCGCATCGGCGCGATCCTGCTGCCGCTGAATTTCCGGCTCGCGCCTGCGGAGTGGGATGCGCTTTTCGCCGACTGCACGCCCACGCATCTGGTGCACGACGCGGCGTGGGCCGACGCCGCCGCCCTGCTGGGCGCGCGCAATCGCGTGGCCGTGCATCCGGTCCTGGCCCTGGGCGACGAAGGCGATTGGGCGGGCCAACCCGCTGCCGCCGAGCCCGCATCGCCGGTGCTGCTGGTTTATACGTCCGGCACCACCAGCCGCCCCAAGGCAGCGGTCCACACGCAGGCCAACCTGCTGGCCAACATGCAGGCCGCATCCGCTGTGCAGCGCATGACGCCGGCCGACGTGATCGCGACGATGTTGCCGCTCTTCCACGTCGGCGGCTTGTGCATCCAGACCTTGCCCGCGCTGCACGCCGGCGCCCAGGTCATCCTGCACTCGCGCTTCGCGCCGGAAGCCGCGCTCGATTGCTTTGAGCGGCAACGCCCCACGCTCACCTTGCAGGTGCCGGCCACGATGAAAGCCCTGCTGGAACATCCGCGCTGGCCCCATGCGGACCTGTCCAGCCTGCGCGCCGTGTGGGCCGGCTCCAGCCTGCTGCCACAGCCGCTCGTCGACGCCTTTCACGCGCGTGGCCTGCCGGTCTGCAACGTGTACGGCGCCACCGAAACCGGCCCATTCTCGATCGCGTTGCCGCCCGAGCACGCGATGACCCATCCCGGCTCCTGCGGCTGGCCCGCGCCCGGCGTGGAAGTGCGGCTGGAGCATGTGCAGGACGGGGTGGGTGAACTGCTGGTCCGCGCGCCGAATGTCGTAGCGCGCTACTGGCCGGACCAACCGGCCTGCGATGCGGACGGCTGGTTCCACACGGGCGATCTGGCGTCCCGCGCCGCCGATGGCAGCTACGCGGTGGCGGGGCGCGCCAAGGACCTGATCATTTCCGGCGGCGAGAACATCCACCCGGCGGAGATCGAGAACCTGCTGGCCGAGCACCCGGCCATCGCCGAATGCGCGGCGTTCGGTGTGCCCGACGGCGAGTGGGGCGAAGTGGTCGCGGCCGCCATCGTGCTCAAACCGGGGCACTCGGTCACTGAGCAGGAGTTGGCCTCGCACCTCGCCGGCCGCCTCGCGCGTTTCAAGCTGCCGCGCCGCTGGCTCTGGCTCGACGCACTACCCAAGACCGCGCTGGGCAAGCTACAGCGGCAGACACTGGCGGAGTGGGCGAGGAACCTGTAGCGCCACATCCGACGGACGTGCGCGGCGGCCAGGTGGGTGTGCTGGGGCTGGGGCTGGGGCTGGGGCTGGGGGTACCCTTCACTCGATGACCTCGCGGGCAAATCCGCGTGCGGGTGTGCTGTGCCGCGCGACGAGGCGGTCGGCCCTATGGGCCGACTGAACCTGCGATGAGCGGTTTTGCGGTCGCATCGCGCAACTCACTTCGCGCCCTGAGGCCGCTACGTTCAAACAGGCGCGATGAGCTAGTCAACGAAGCGCTTCGCGCCGACCGCAAAACCACTCATCGCAGGCGCCTCGTCTGATTGCGCGTCACAGCCCACCCGCACGCGGATTTGCCGAGACAGTGTTGGCGCGCCACCGGTGGAATACCACCCCTCTCGCGGCGCGGTGGGCGGTACCCGGCAGCGGCGATTTCTGTGGCGGCGAAGCGGTTTGGCCTGGGGGCGGGCGCGCAGCGCTACGTTACTGACTCGCCGTACCTGTTTGAGCGAAGAGCCGAAGGCGCGTAGCGAGTTGTACGGCGCCGTCCCCAGGCCAAGCCGCTTCGCGAAGTCGTAGCGAAGCGAAGACCGCCACAGTATGAGCCGCTGCCGGGTACCGCCTGCCGCGCCGCGAGCGCCCGCCACCCCCCAACGCGAAACAAGGACGATGCGCACCGCCCAACGCGACGCACGCAGCGATTGACCCGACGCTACGCGTGACTTTCCGAGTCCTATTACGTGACCGGCGCCTTCACCCGCCCCGCAAGCCACACCAGCAGGAGGACCGGCGCGCCAAGAACCGCAGTCGCAGTGAAGAAATGGACGTAGCCGAAGGCGTTGACGTACTCGCCCGAAAAACCCGCGAGGTACTTGGGCAGCAGCAGCATCACCGACGAGAACAACGCGTACTGCGTCGCCGAATAACCAACGTTGGTCAAGCTGGACAAGTAGGCCACGAATGCGGCCGAGGCGATGCCGCTCGAAAGATTGTCGGCGGAGACGATGAGGATCAGCGCCGTCACGTCGTGGCCGCGCGTGCCCAGCCAGGCAAACAGCAGATTGCTCGCGGCGCTGAGCACGGCGCCCAGCATCAACACACGCATCACGCCCAGCCGCATCGACAACACCCCGCCGATGAAAGCGCCAACCAGGGTCATGATCACGCCGAAGACCTTCGTCACCGCGGCCACCTCGTCCTTGGTGTAGCCCATGTCCACGTAGAACGGGTTGGCCATGATGCCCATCACGATGTCGCTGATGCGGTAGACCGCGATCAACATCAGGATCAGCACGGCATGCCAACCGTAGCGCCGCAGGAACTCGGCGAAGGGCTGAACGACCACTGTGTCCAGCCAGGCCGCGGCCGGCGCGAAGCGCGGCGCCACCGGCAGGCGCCAGGTTTGATCGCGTCCCCATTCCTTCCAGATGCCAGCCCCGCCCAGCGCGAGCAGCAGCGCATGAAGCACGGCCTCCAGCCAATGGATGGCGCCCAGCGGCGCGCGCACCATCGCCGTCATCAGGCCGGCGAGGCCCACGAACAACAATGCCTGTGGCCAGGTGAAGGCCAGCCCCTCGCGCGCGTACAGGGCCGCGCGTTGCGCGCGCTCCGAGCGGTCAGCCTGCGCGTCGCGCGGCTTGGGCTCGCGCGAGAACAGCACCGTGAGCACACCCACGAGCATCGACACCGCCATCGCGAGGTACGCGGTGCGCCACGCCGCATGCTGGTACGCCGGCGCGCCGGCAATTTCGGCGCGGGCGGCGATCCAGAGCACGCCCGCGCCGGCCCAGATCATTGCGAGCCGGTAGCCGGTCTGGTAGGTCGCCGCCAGCGCGGCCTGCTGTTCGGTGTGGGCTGATTCGATGCGGAAGGCATCGAGCGCGATGTCCTGCGTGGCTGAACCGAAGGCTACCGCCACCGCGCACCAGATCATGCTTTGCAGGCCGGCCGTGGGATCGGCGACGGCCATGCCGACCAGGCCCGCCATGATCACCGCCTGCGCGAGCAGCAGCCACGCGCGCCGCTGACCCAGGGCTTTCGATAGCAGCGGCAGCGGCAACCGATCTACCAGCGGCGCCCACACCCACTTGAAGGCATAGGCCAGGCCCACCCAGCTGAGGAAGCCGATCGTCGCGCGATCGACCCCCGCTTCGCGCAAGCGGAAACTGAGCGTGCCCAGCACCAGCAGCAAAGGCAAGCCCGCGGAAAAACCCAGGAACAGCATGCGCAGGGTGGCGGGCTCGAGGTAGACCCTCAAGGTAGCGCCCCACGACGGCTTGAGTTCCCGGCTGACAGGGGCGATTTGGCTCATGCGGGAATAATAAGCGCAGGCCATCAGCTGAAACGAGAAACGAGGTGCTCCGATGATTCCCCGCATGCCGTCGACATACCTGGGTATGGCCGCTGCGCGTATCGCGCTGCTTAGCCTCGCGCTGGCCATGCCGGGCTGGAGCATCGCGCAACCGCACGCGCAGGCGCAACGCGAAGGTGTCGACGTCGGCAAGACCTCCCGCCTCTCGAATCTGGTGCCCGCGGCCGATGTCGAAAAGGCCGCCAACCAGCAATATCACCAGCTGCTGCAGCAGGCCCAGGCCAAGAATGCGCTGGCCGGGCCGGCGCATCCCCAGCTTCAGCGGCTGACCACCATCAGCAAGCGTCTGATCCCGCAGGCTATATCCTGGAACGAGCGCGCGCGCGGCTGGCAGTGGGAAGTCAACCTCATCGGGTCGAGCCAGATCAACGCCTTCTGCATGCCCGGCGGCAAGATCGCCGTCTTCACCGGCATCATCGACAAGCTTCAACTCACCGACGACGAGCTGGCGATGGTCGTGGGCCACGAGATGGCGCACGCCTTGCGCGAACACGCGCGCGAACGCATGGGCAAGAGCGCGGTGACGCAGGGCGCCGCGCGGGTCGGCGGCGCCGTGCTGGGCGCGATCTTCGGTATCGACCCGAACATCACTGACCTGGTGGCACGGGGCACGGCCAGCCTGTTGAATCTGAAGTTCAGCCGGGGCGACGAGTCGGAGGCCGACCTGGTCGGCATGGAGCTCGCGGCGCGCGCGGGCTATGACCCGCGCGCGGCGGTCACGCTGTGGAAGAAGATGGGGCAGGCCGGCAAGAATGCGCCGCCGGAGTGGCTCTCCACCCACCCCTCCGGCGGCAGCCGCATCGCGGAGATCGAGCGCAACCTGCCCCGCGTCATGCCGCTGTACGAACGGACCCTGGCAAGGCGCTAGCCAGGGGGTCATGGCGTATTGCAGGGGTCCGCTCCAATCACCTCGAACACAGGCGTCGAGGGCCAGTGTTGATGAGACAGGGCGGGCGCGTTGGCGCCTTAGGTGAATTGCGAGGTCGGCCTTAAGCAGGCGGCTTGCATTAGAGGGAGTGGGAGTTGCCACTACATGACGACTCCGGGCGAAGGCCGGACCGTTGATGCAGATCAACGCTGGAAATCCCGCACGCGCCAAGAATGGCCTCCACACGATTGTGGAATGCCATTTCACATCGCGGAAACCAGATTGGAGACTGCCATGGCTGCTGTGCTGATGTCACCCAACGCGAGTGCTAACGCACCCGTCTTTCAGCCTGCAGGCGCCAGCGTCGTATCGTTGCCGCGCGAGGATGAGTACTTCGAAGTGCGCTTCGAGTCCATAGGTGGCCTTGGCGCCCATGCAGCGGGCCAGGTGCTCGCAACCGCATCGGTGGTGCGCATGGGCCTGAATGGCGCGCACTTCTCGTCCTACGGCTCCGAAAAGAAAGGCTCCCTGATCCGCTCCTATGTGCGGCTGGGCGCCGGCGACCGCCCCATCCGCACCAGCGCGCCGATCGACCGGCCCGACGTGATCGTGGTCTTTCACGCGGCGCTGCTGCGCAGCCCGGTGACCTTCGCGGGGCTCAAGGCCAATGGCATCCTGATCTATAACGCGCCCGAAGGCGTCGTGCCGGATGCGCTCGCCGCGCTGCCCGCGACCGCTCGCGTCATCCGCGTGGACGCCACCGGCATTGCGATGAAGCACGCCTCGCGTCCCAACGCGGTGTTCCTGGGCACGCTGTGTGCCGCGTGCCCGTTCCTGGACGGGGCCAGTGTGCTGGACGCGCTGTCGGAAGAATTCGCGGGCAAGCACCCGGAGGCCGTCGAAGCCAACGCGCACGCCTTCCGCGCGGGCGAGGCCGAGTTCGAACAACTGGTGGGCGTCGGCACCGCGCAAGGTGACCTGAGTCCGATGCAGGGTGAAGCCCTCTGGGGCTATGAGACGCAACCGGCCGGGGGCCTGCTGCCCGCGCCGGGCAACACCGTGTGGAACGACCTCACCACGTCGCGCGTGGGCTGGATGCCGGTGCTCGACGCGGCCAAGTGCATCCACTGCGGCGTGTGCGACCTGGTCTGCCCCGACTTCTGCCTGGCCTGGGGCGAGGCGGACGACGGCGGCAAGTTCGAGCGCAAGCTCAAGGGCGTCGACTACCGCTACTGCAAGGGGTGCCTGCGCTGCGTCGAGTCGTGCCCGACGGGCGCGCTGGCCAAGACGGCCGAAACCGCCGGGCTCGCCGACAAGCTGCGCGTGCCGCTCTTCCCCGAAATGATTGCCTGAGGGACATTGTCATGACCACCGAAGCTATTGCGAAGTCCCCGGCCGCCCCGCAGGGCGGCGAATCCACGCTTGCGCGGCAACGCATCGAGTTCCGCAGCGGCAACGAGGCCGCGGCGCTCGCGGCGCGCGACATCGGTTATCACGTGATGGGCTTCTTCCCCATCACACCGTCCACCGAAGTGGCCGAGAACCTCTCGAAAATGCAGGCCGAGGGCCAGCACGAGATCGCGATGATCGCCGGCGACGGCGAGCACGGCGCGGCGGGCATCTGCTACGGCGCGGCGCTCGGCGGCGGCCGCGTGCTGAACGCCACCAGCTCGCAGGGCTTGCTGTATGCGCTGGAGCAACTGCCGGTGCAAGCCGGCACCCGTGTGCCCATGGTGCTGAACGTCGCGGCGCGCGCCGTCTCGGGCCCGCTGGACATCCGCGGCGACCACTCGGACTTCTATTACGCGCTCAACACCGGCTGGATCGTGCTGCTCGCGCGCGACCCGCAGGCCGTGTACGACCTCAACTTCGCGGCCATCCGAATCGGCGAACACCCTGACGTGCGGTTGCCGGTGATGGTGGTGTACGACGGCTTCTTCACCAGCCACCAGAAGCGGCGCATCCAGGTGTTGGACGACAAGACCGCCATGCAGGGCTTCCTGGGCGAGCGCCCGCACTGGCCGACGCCCCTGGATACCGAGCACCCGGCGACGTTCGGCGCCTACATGAACGACCCGGATCTGATCAACAACAAGGTGCAGCTGTCGCAGGCGATGGACGCCGCGCGCCAGGTCATTCCGCAAGTCTTCGCTGAACTCGAGCAGCTCACCGGCCGACCCTACGCGGTGCTTGATTCCTATCGCATGGAAGACGCCGATGTGGCGCAGATCCTCATCAACTCCGCTGCCGAGACGGCCAAGGAGGTGGCGGACGAACTGCGCAACGAAGGCCAGAAGGTGGGAGTGCTCTCCCCCAACGTGATGCGGCCCTTCCCGTCGGAGGAATTCCGCCAGGCCCTCAAGCGCGTCAAGGCCGCCACCATTGGCGATCGCGCGGATTCCTACGGAGCGGGCGGGGGCAACCTGTCGCTCGAAGTTCGCGCCGCGTTGCAACTCGACCGCGACAACCGCACCCTGGTGCTCTCGCGCATCTACGGCCTCGGCGGCAAGGATTTCATCGGCGCCGATGCGAAGGTCTTCTTCAACGAGGCCGTGGAAACGGCCGTCACGCAACAGCCTGCCAACGTGTTCGCCTACCACGGCGCCACGCCGGGCCGTGCGGACAAGGGCGCTCGCCCGGGTCTGCCGCCCCTCACCGCCGCGGAAATGTCGCGCGGCATGGCCAAGGTCACGCCTGACCCGGACACGGGCCGCCTGAACGTCGAGCTCCAGCCCCTGTGGAAGATGACCGAGGTGCCCGGCCGCATCGCTCCCGGACACGGCGCCTGCCCCGGCTGCGGCGCCTTCCCGACGCTGCACCAGATCGACCGCGTGCTCGAAGGTGATGTGGTCGTGCTGTTCCAGACGGGTTGCGCGATGGTCGTGACCACGGGCTACCCCACCACGGCACACCGCATCAACTACGTGCACAACCTGTTCCAGAACGGCGCGGCGACGCTGTCCGGGCTGGTCGAGATGTACCACGAGCGGGTGCGGCGCGGCGAGCTGCCTCGCCTGGAGGACCCCACCTTCGTGATGATCACGGGCGACGGCGGCATGGACATCGGCATGGGCGCCGCCCTGGGCGCGGCCCACCGAAACCACCGCATGATGATCCTGGAATACGACAACCAGGGCTACATGAACACGGGCGCGCAGCTGTCGTACTCGACACCGTTCGCGCACCGCACGTCCACCAGCGAAGTAGGCGGCGCATTGCCGGGCAAGCGCTATCACCACAAGGACACGGCGCAGATTTTCGCCTCCTGCCACCTGCCGTATGTGTTCACGGCGAGCGAGGGCTTCCCGGAAGACCTGATGCGCAAGGTGGCCAAGGCGCAGTACTACGCCAAGCGCGAAGGCCTGGTCTACGGCAAGATCCTGTCGTTCTGCCCGCTCAACTGGCGCACCACGGACGACGCGGCGCAGCCCGTGCTGCAGGCAGCCATCGACTCGTGCTTCTTCCCGCTGTATGAAGTGGAGCACGGCCACACCACACTCACCTACGACCCGGAAGCCGCGGGTCGGCGCCGGCCGGTGGGTGACTGGCTCAAGCAGATGGGCAAGACACGCCACATCACGAAGGACGCCAATGCCGAGGTGCTGCAAGGCATCCAGGTCGAAGTGGACCGGCGCTGGAGCCGGATCAAGGCAATGCACGAACACCCGCTGCTGTAAGCGTCGTCGGAAAGCAAATCATGACCCGAATCCTGGAAACACGTCGCCTGACACCGGTGACCAAGTACTTCCGGCTCGACGCGCCGCTGATCGCGGCGTCGGCCAAGCCGGGGCAGTTCGTGATGCTGCGCGTGCGTGACGGCGGCGAGCGCATCCCGATCACCATCGCCGATTACGATCGCGCGAAGGGCACCATCTCCATCGTCGTGCAGCAAGTCGGCGCCACCACCACCCTGGTGTGCGCGCTGGAAGCTGGCGACGATCTGCTGGACGTGGTCGGCCCGCTGGGCAGCCCGATCGAAGTGCCGGCGGGCGCGCATGTCTGCGGCGTCGGCGGCGGCTTCGGCTCGGCCGTGCTGCTTGGGCTCATGCGCGAGCTGAAGGCCTCCGGCCAGAAGACCACGGCGATCATCGGCGCGCGCAACAAAGACCTGCTCATCCTGGCCGACGAGTTGAAGCCGCTGTGCGACCACCTCGCGGTCTGCACCGACGACGGCTCGGCCGGCTTCAAAGGTTTTGTCTCGCAGCAGCTCGAGCGTTTCATCGAAGGTGAAGGCCCGGGCAAGCCCGACCTGGTCGTCGCGATCGGGCCGATGGCCATGATGCGCGCCGTCGCGGAAACGACGCGCGCGCCGAAGGTGAAAACGCTGGTGTCCATGGACCCGCTGATGGTGGATGGCACTGGCATGTGCGGTGGCTGCCGCGTCATGGTCGGCGGCAAGGCGCAGTTCGCCTGTGTCGACGGCCCGGCGTTCGACGCGCACGAAGTCGATTTCGAGGTCGCCATGCGCCGCAACAAGGCGTATGTCAAAGAGGAAAAACTCGCGCTCGAGCGAGTCAACTGCACGCGGTCCGCCGCGAAGGAGTTGCACTGATGCCAGTCAAACGCGCAGAAAAGACGCCGATGCCCGTGCGGGACGCACAGCTTCGCGCGCATGACTTCACCGAAGTCAACACCGGCTACTCGCCGGCCCATGCCACGTTCGAGGCGGAGCGCTGCCTGCGCTGCCAGGACCCGGTGTGTGTCGAGGGCTGCCCCGTCAACATCCCGATCCCGGAATTCATCCACGCGGTCGCGTCGGGCGACATGTCCGGCGCCGCGAAGATCCTCCGGGGCGCCAACCCGCTGCCCTCGATCTGCGGTCGGGTCTGTCCGCAGGAATCGCAGTGCGAGTCTCAGTGCCACATGGTCAAGAGGTTCAATCCGGTGGCCATCGGGCACCTGGAGCGATTCGTCGCCGATTGGGAGCGCTCGCAGCCCATCCGCGCCAACGTGAAGATCACGCGCAAGGAGAAGATCGCCGTGATCGGCGCCGGCCCCTCTGGCCTGGTCTGCGCGGGTGAGCTCGCGCGGCTGGGCTACCCGGTGACGATCTACGAGGCGCTGCATGCGCCCGGCGGCGTGCTGCGCTACGGCATCCCCGAATTCCGCCTGCCCAAGGAAATCCTCGATTGGGAAATCGACGTGCTCAAGGCGATGGGCGTGGAGATCGTGTGCAACGTCGTGATCGGCCGCACGCTCGCGATGGACGACCTGTTCGAGCGCATGGGCTATGCGGCGGTGTTCATCGGCACCGGTGCGGGCTTGCCGCAGTTCCTGGGCATTCCCGGCGAAAACCTGAACGGCGTGATGTCCGCCAATGAGTTCCTCACGCGCATGAACCTGATGCGCGGCTACCAGTTCCCCGAAACGGACACGCCGCTCAAGGTGGGCAAGCGCTTTGCCGTCATCGGCGCGGGCAACACCGCGATGGACGCAGTGCGCTCGTCGCTGCGCCTGGGCTCGGAAGAGGCGACCATCGTGTACCGCCGCAGCCAGAAGGAAATGGGCGCGCGCGTGGAGGAATATCACCACGCCATCGAGGAAGGCGTGCAGTTCCAGTGGCTCACGAACCCGTTGGAAGTGATCGGCGATGCCGACGGTTGGGTGACGGGCCTGAAGTGCCAGAAGATGCAGCTGGGCGAGCCGGACGCGTCCGGCCGCGCGCGGCCGATCCCGATCGAAGGCAGCGAGTTCGTGCTGCCCGTGGACAACGTCGTGCTGGCGATCGGCACCACGCCCAACCCGCTGCTCACGCGCACCACGTCCGGGCTGATGACCAACAAGAAGGGCTGCCTGGTGGCCGATGAGCACACCGGCCTCACGTCCAAAGCGCTGGTGTTTGCCGGGGGCGACGCCGTGACTGGCGCCGCCACGGTGATCCTCGCCGCGGGCGCGGGCAAGCGTTCGGCGCAGGCGATCCACGAAGCGCTGCAGAAGGTGCCGGCGGCTGCGCATTAACCGGCCCTGATTAGCTGCAAGGGCGCGGAAGAAATTTCACGCGGTGAAGGCTGGCGCGGCGGCGGGCCGAGGCGTAAGCTCGTGTCGAAACGGCCATGAAAGTCGCTCTCTTCATTCCCTGCTATGTGGATGCCTTCTACCCCGAGGTGGGCATTGCCACTCTGGAGCTGCTGGAACGCCTGGGCTGCGACGTCGACTACCCGCTCGATCAGACCTGCTGCGGCCAGCCAATGGCCAACAGCGGCTGCCACGAAGACGCGCGCGCAACCGAGGCGCTCTTCGCGAAGAACTTCGATGGCTATAGCTACATCGTCACGCCCTCGGGCAGCTGCTGCCACCAGGTGCGCGACCACATGACGGCGATCGAGCAGACGCCACACGTGCGGGCGGTGCGGGCCAATACGTATGAGTTGGTGGAATTCCTGCACGATGTGCTGGAGGTGCGCGACTTTCCGTGGGCGGCGTTCCCGCACAAGGTGGGGCTGCACATCGGTTGCTCCACGCTGCGCGGCCTGCGCGAAGCCAAATGTTCGGAGATCTCGGAGCCCGCCTTCAACAAGCCGCGTGCGCTGCTCGAGCGTGTGCCCGGCATCGAGTTTGTCACGCCGCAGCGTCCGGATGAATGCTGCGGCTTCGGCGGCACCTTCTCGGTGTTCGAGGAGCCGGTCTCGGCGAAGATGGGACAGGACAAGGTCAACGACCATAGCCGGGCGGGCGCCGAGTACATCGTCACGCCGGACATGTCCTGCGCCATGCATCAGCAGGGCTGCGCCAGGCGGCTGGGGCTGCCACTGAAATTCATCCACATCGCGCAGGTGCTGAACGGGGCACGCGAATGAAGGCAAAGCCCGTCGATCACGCCGAGGCCGCGTCGAAGTTCATCCAGGCAACGCACCATGTCGAGTTCCACGACAAGCGCCTGTGGGACCTGCGGCAAAAGCGCGACCGCGAAAGCGAGGACATCCCTGAATGGGAGCAGCTGCGCGCGCTGGCCTCGGGCATCAAGGAGCACACGCTCACGCACCTGGCCGATTACCTGGAGCAGTTCGAGCGCAATGCCACCGCCAACGGCATGGTGGTGCACTGGGCACGCGACGCGGCGGAGCACAACCAGCTGGTGCACGACATCATGGCGGCGCACGGCGCGACGGTGCTGGTCAAGAGCAAGTCCATGCTCACCGACGAGTGCGACATGCGGCCCTTCCTGGAAAGGCGTGGCATCGAGGTGATCGAGACCGACCTCGGTGAGCGTATCCAACAATTGGACGACGAGCCGCCCAGCCACATCGTGGTGCCGGCGGTGCACAAATTGCGCGGCGATGTGGCGGAGGTATTCGGCAAGACGATCGGCACCAACCCGGGCAACCACGACGTGCCCTACCTCGCCGAGTCGCAGCGCCAGCACACTCGGCCGTACTACCTGAGCCCGCGTGCTGCCGGCATGACGGGCGCGAATTTCGCCATCGCGGAAACCGGAGGCTTCGTCGTCTGCACCAACGAGGGCAATGCCGACCTGAGCGCCAACATTCCGTCGCTGCACATCGCCTCCATCGGCATCGAAAAGCTGATCCCGAAAGTGGAGCATCTGGGCGTGTTCATCCGCATGCTCTCCCGCAGCGCGCTGGGCTCGCCGATCACGCAGATCACATCGCACTTCCGCGCGCCGCGCCCCGGCACGGAGATGCACGTGGTGCTGGTGGACAACGGCCGCTCCGAACGGCTGGGCATGGAAGATTTCTGGACCTCGCTCAAGTGCATCCGCTGCGGCGCCTGCATGAACACCTGCCCCGTGTACCGGCGCAGCGGCGGCCTGTCTTACGGAGCGACCTACTCCGGCCCCATCGGCGTGATCATCGATCCCACCTTCAACCTGCGCAAATACAGTGCGCTGCCGTACGCCTCCACCATGAATGGCAGCTGCACCAGCGTTTGCCCGGTCAAAATCAACATCCACGAGCAGATCTACACTTGGCGCAAGGTGATCGCCGAGCGCCGGCAATTGCCGATGGTCAAGAAGGAGGCGATGCGGGTGGCCGGCCGCATCCTGGGCAGCCCGCGTCTGTACCGCGCCGCGGTGCAGGCGGCCGCAGCGGGCCTGGACTACCTGCCGCGCTTCATGATCTACAACCCGTTCAATGCATGGGGCAAGCAGCGGGAACTGCCGGCGACGCCGCCCTCGACGTTCCGCCAGTGGTACCTGAAGAACCGCGTGGGCGGTAACAAAGGCGGAGGGCGCCCATGAACACGCGCGAGTTCGTGCTCGATGCCGTCAGGCGAAACCAGCCCGCGGCCCGGCCGCTGCCGGACGTACCGCGGTTCGAGCGCCCCCCACAGGATCTGATGACTGCTTTCACCGCCGCGCTTGCGCGCATGGGCGGCGTCGTCGTGCCGGCGCCGCCGCACATATCACTCGATTCCTTCCTGGTGCAACGCTTTCCACAGGCGCGCGTGATCTGTTCTGCCGCGCTCGAAGTACACGGCAACCGCGAACTCGCCACGGTGAACCATCCGCGCGAGCTGGAGGACGTGGATGTGGGCGTGGTGCGGGCTGCCTTTGGCGTCGCGGAAACAGGCTCGGTGTGGCTGAGCGAACGTGAGTTTGGCGTCAACGCGCTGGGCTTCCTGTCGCAGCACCTGGTCGTGCTGCTCGACCCGAATACCATCGTCGAAGGCCTGCAGGATGCGTATCGGCAGCCCGGCTTCACCCAGGCGCGCTATTCGGTGTTGATGACCGGCCCGTCCGCCACCGCCGACATCGAGGGGGTGCTGGTGCGCGGGGCGCAGGGCATCCGCAGCCTTACGGTGATTCCGATTCCTGCATAGGGATGTAGTGTTCTCTCGTTTTCGTTGGTGTGCGTCACGTCGCACGTGGACTGTTGGCGCGCGCTTCGCGGCGCGGCGGGCGGTACCCGGCAGCGGCTCATACTGTGGCGGTCGCAGCGTTGCTACGACTGCGCGAAGCGGCTCGGCCTGGGGACGGCGCCCTACAACTCGCTACGCGCCTTCGGCTCTTCGCTCAAACAGGTACGGCGAGTCAGTTACGAAGCGCTTCGCGCCCGTCCCCAGGCCAAGCCGCTTCGCCGCCACAGAAATCGCCGCTGCCGGGTACCGCCCGCCGCGCCGCGAGAGTGGTGGTATTCCACCGGGGGCGTGCCTACATTGTCTCGGCACACCCGCACGCGGATTTGCCCGCGAGGTAGTCGAGTGGACAAACGCCCAGCCCACCCGAACGCGGACTTGTACGCGAGGTGCAGGCGTGGGAACACCCTCAGCGTGGCACAAAGTCTTCTGCGGGCTCGACGTCAACCCTTCGAGCCCGCTGCCGGCCACAGCACCGAGCCGATCGCCACGACCATCAGCACCACCGCGGCCCAGTCCTGCCAGTGCAGGATTTCGCCCAGCCACAGCGCACCGGTGAACACGCCCAGGACGGGAATGAACATCACGCTCAGCGTCGAGGCGACCGGCGGCAGCGTACGTGCCAGGTAGAACCATGCGGCATGGGCGTAGCCGAATATCACCACCGCGTTGTAGAGGATCGCCCAGGATGTATTCGCATCGGGAATGCGCCATTCGCTGCGCTCGAAGATCGCTGCCAGCACCGTGAGCACGACACCGGTAATGGTCGTCATCCAGAACGACAGCGTGAGTGTCTGCACGTCAATGCGGCTGCGCCGCAGCAACTGCGTACCCAGCGCCCAGACGAGCGCCGCGAACAAGGCGAGGCCCACAAATAGCGGACGACCAGCCAGGCCGGTGAACTCGTGCCAAAGCAGCAATGCCACTCCGACGGCGGCGGCGGCAACGCCCATCCAGGCGCGCGAGCTCAGCACGGCGGAAAAGAACATCGCTCCGAGCACCGCCGAGAAGATCGGCATGGTGTATCCGAGGATGGCCGCGCGACCGCTGGAGAGGCTGCGCAGGGCCAGGATGATGCAGATGTGCCAGACCAGCATGTTGGTGGCCGTGAGCTTGGCGAGCTCGGGCCAGTGCCGCCGCGGCAGGCGGAACGGCACCTTGAGCAGGACCAGCGCCAGCGCCAGGACCGGCACCCCAAGCATGATGGACAAAGCGCGAAATGTCAGCGGCGGATAGGTGGTGACACCGAGCTTCATCACCGGCCAGTTCACGCCCCACGCCAGGGTGAGGATGATGAGGGTGGCGAGTTGTTGTCGTGTGAGGCGCTGCATCGCCCCCGATTGTGGCTGCATCGAAAGAACAGCGCGCTCGGTACAATCGAGGCTCATGACCTTCATCACCATGCTGCTCGGTGCGCAGCAGCGCAATGACTCCATGCTGTGCGTGGGGCTGGACCCAGAGCCCGCGCGTTTCCCGGCCCACCTCAAAGGCGATTCAGCACGCATCTACGACTTCTGCGCGGCGATCGTCGACGCCACGGCCGACCTCGTGATCGCTTTCAAGCCGCAGATCGCCTACTTTGCCGCCCACAGGGCCGAGGCGCAGCTGGAAAAGCTGATGGAACACATGCGCCGCACCGCGCCTCACGTGCCCGTGATCCTGGACGCCAAGCGCGGCGACATCGGATCGACCGCCGAGCAATATGCCAAGGAAGCCTTCGAGCGTTACGGCGCCGACGCCGTGACGCTGTCGCCCTTCATGGGTTTTGATTCGATCCAACCTTACTTGAAGTACGAAGGCAAGGGTGCGTTCCTCTTGTGCCGCACCTCCAACCCGGGCGGGGACGACCTGCAGAACCAGCGGCTCGCTTCAGTCGAGGGCCAGCCGCTGCTGTACGAGCATGTGGCGCGGCTCGCGCAGGGGCCTTGGAACACCAATGGCCAGCTGGGGCTGGTGGTGGGGGCGACCTATCCCGCCGAGATCGAAGGCGTGCGAAAGGTGGCGCCGCATGTGCCGCTGTTGATTCCCGGCATCGGCGCGCAAGGTGGCGATGCTGTCGCCACTGTGAAGGCTGGCTGGCGCGCCGATGCACCGATCGTGGTCAGTTCTTCTCGCGCGATCCTGTACGCGTCCGATGCGGAAGGCTTCGCGGAAGCGGCGCGGCGCGAGGCGCGCAGGACGCGAGATTTGCTCGAAGCAGCGAAGGCCTGATCGACCGCGCGCACACCGCAGCGCATTGATTGCTGCACCGCGATGGCAATCGCTGCAGGTGCACGAACGCCAACTGTAAGCATCGTCGCGCAATGAAACAGCGGCGCAAAAATCTTGACCGGGCGCAAACTCTGACAGAGGATCAGCCTTAACTTGAAGGCCAAGCACGCAAGGAGGTTTGTCATGCGCACGGTCGAAGCCAAACTCGCGGATTGGCACCGCCTGTACAAGGAACTCGCCCAGGCGCAATCGCGGCTGGAGGCGGACGGCCCCCTGTCCGGTGCCGGCGGGGCGCGCGGCGAACTCGAAGCGGAAGTGGCGCGGCTGCAGCGCGATTGCGATGTCGCGTTGGACGCGGTTCATTCGCTGCTGTACAGGCGCGCGGGCGGGGAGGCGGCCGCGCCGCGAAGACCGCAGGCTTGAAGCGCACTTCGTGACGCAGAGCGGGTTCGGCGGGGCAGAGAAGGCGGTGGCTGCTAGAGCAGCCGTTTCAAGTACCTGCCAGTATGGCTGGCCTCGTTCGCCGCGATGTCCTCCGGCGTGCCCACGCCCACCACTTCACCACCCCCCGCGCCGCCTTCGGGGCCCATATCGATGATCCAGTCCGCGGTCTTGATCACGTCCAGGTTGTGCTCGATCACGACGATGGTGTTGCCCGCATCGCGCAGCTGGTGCAGCACGCGCAGCAGCAGGTCGATGTCGGCGAAGTGCAGGCCGGTGGTGGGCTCGTCCAGGATGTAGAGTGTGCGGCCGGTGTCGCGCTTGGAGAGTTCCAGCGCGAGCTTCACGCGTTGCGCCTCTCCACCTGACAGCGTCGTCGCGGCCTGCCCGAGCTTGATGTACGACAGGCCCACGTCCAGCAGCGTCTGCAGCTTGCGCGCGATCGTGGGCACGGCCTTCAGGAACAAGTGGGCGTCTTCCACCGTCATGTCCAGGATCTGCGCGATGTTGCGGCCCTTCCACTGCACTTCCAGTGTCTCGCGGTTGTAGCGCTGGCCGCGGCACACGTCGCACGCCACGTACACGTCGGGCAGGAAGTGCATCTCCACCTTCACCATGCCGTCGCCCTGGCAGGCTTCGCAGCGGCCGCCCGCCACGTTGAACGAGAAGCGCCCCGGGCCGTAGCCTCGTTCCTTGGCCATCGGCACCTCGGCCATCAGCTCGCGGATCGGCGTGAACAGGCCGGTGTAGGTGGCCGGGTTGCTGCGCGGCGTGCGGCCGATCGGCGACTGGTCGACGTTGATGACCTTGTCGAAATGCTCGATACCTTCCACCGCCTCGTGCGCGGCGGGCTCCTCATGGGCGCGGTAGAGCGTGCGCGCCACGGCCGCATAGAGCGTGTCGTTCACCAACGTGGACTTGCCCGAACCCGAGACGCCGGTCACGCAGGTGAAGAGCCCGACGGGAAACGAAACGCTCACGTTCTTCAGGTTGTTGCCCGTCGCGCCGAGCACGCGGATTTCCTGCACGTTGCCGCGTGTGGCGAGATGATCCGCCTCGCGCGCGGCGCGGCGTTGCGCCGCCTCGCTCGGCGGAAAGCGCGAAGCCTTGCGCTCGTAAGGGATCAGGTCCTGCACGGGCAGCCAGCGCGTGCGCCGCGCAGGAACGGGGATGGACTTCTTGCCGGAGAGGTACTGGCCGGTGAGCGAGCCCTCGGCATGCTTGACGTCCTCGAACGTGCCCTGTGCCATCACACGACCACCATGGATGCCCGCGCCCGGCCCCATATCAATCACGTGGTCGGCGGCGCGGATCATGTCCTCGTCGTGCTCCACCACGATCACGCTGTTGCCGATGTCGCGCAGGTGGCGCAGCGTGCCGATCAGGCGGTCGTTGTCACGCTGGTGCAGGCCGATGCTTGGCTCGTCCAGCACGTACATCACGCCCGTGAGGCCCGAGCCGATCTGGGACGCGAGGCGGATGCGCTGCGCCTCGCCGCCCGAGAGCGTTTCTGCGCTGCGGTCCAGGCTCAAATAGTTGAGGCCGACATCGTTGAGGAATTTCAGGCGCAGCCCGATCTCGCGCACCACGTTGTTCGCGATCTCGGCCTTGGAGCCCTGCAGCTTCAACCCTCTGAAATACTCGAAGCTCTCGCGCAGCGTGGCATGGCCGATCTCGAAAATCGCGCGGGCCTGTTCGCCTTCGCCCACCTTGACGTGCCGCGCCTCGCTGCGCAGGCGCGTGCCGCCGCAATCGGGGCACGGCTGCATGCTGCGATAGCGCGCCAGCTCCTCGCGAACCGCGACCGAATCGGTCTCGCGGTAGCGCCGCTCCATGTTGGGGAGGATCCCCTCGAAGGCATGTTTCTTGGTCACCCTGCGGCCTGCCGAGGCACCGGAGTCGAGTGTGTAGCTGAAGCGGATTTCCTCCTCGCCCGAGCCGTGCAGGATCGCGGCCTGGATCGGTGGCGCGAGCTCCTCGAACGGCACGTCCAGGCTGAACTTGTAGTGCTTGCCCAGGCTCTCGAGCAACGCGAAGTAATACCCGTTGCGGCGGTCCCAGCCCTTGATCGCGCCACTGGCCAGCGACAGCGTGGGAAAGGCCACGACCCGCGCCGGGTCGAAGAACTCCATGTGGCCCAGGCCATCGCACGACGGGCAGGCGCCCACGGGCGAGTTGAAGGAGAAAAGGCGCGGCTCCAGTTCGCTGATCGAGTAGTTGCAGATCGGGCAGGCGAACTTCGCGTTGAAGAGATGCTCTTGCCCGCTGTCCATTTCCATGGCGATCGCTCGGCCGTCCGCCAGGCGCAGCGCGGCTTCGAAACTTTCCGCCAGCCGCTGTTTGATATCGGCACGCACCTTCAGCCGGTCGATCACCACATCGATGTCGTGTTTCTCTGCTTTCTTCAGCTTGGGCAGGTCGTCGTACTCGTAGGCCTGGCCATCGACGCGAAAGCGCACGTAGCCTTGTGCCTGCATCTCGGCGAAGACGCCCTCGAATTCGCCCTTGCGATCACGTGCCACGGGCGCGAGGATCATCAACCGCGTTTCTTCCGGCAGCGCCAGCACCGCATCCACCATCTGCGAAACGGTCTGCGATGTCAGCGGGACGTTGTGCAGCGGGCAGTAGGGCGTGCCGGCACGCGCGAAGAGCAGGCGCAGGTAGTCATGGATCTCCGTCACCGTGCCGACCGTGGAGCGCGGGTTGTGCGAGGTGGCCTTCTGTTCGATGGAGATCGCGGGCGACAGGCCCTCGATCATGTCCACATCGGGCTTGTCCATCAGCTGCAGGAACTGCCGCGCATACGCCGAGAGGCTTTCCACGTAGCGGCGCTGGCCCTCCGCGTACAAAGTGTCGAAGGCGAGCGACGACTTGCCCGAGCCCGACAGGCCGGTGATTACCACCAGCTGGTTACGCGGTATGTCGAGATCGATGTTCTTGAGGTTGTGCGTGCGCGCGCCGCGGATGCTGATCCGCTGGGCCGCCGCGAGGCTGCCAAGGTATTTTCCGTCGATCGTATCGTTCAAGGTCGGGTGCGCAAAGGGGAACCCGACATGATAGCCCGCAGGGCCATCTCGCGCGCGGATTGAGAAAGCGCAAGCCCGGCAGGAATCGTGCACTCCGGCCGACCCGGCGAATACCGGACAATCCGGGGTTTGCCGGGCCACGCGGCCCGGATCTTGCCTTTCCGCCATTACGTGAAGCCATCCTCCAATCCATCTGACCCGGGCCGCATGACGGCCACCGAGCGCCGCGCCAGCGGCTCGCTCGCCGCCATCTTCGCCGCGCGCATGCTGGGCTTGTTCCTGGTTTTGCCCGTTTTCGCGCTGGAGGCGGCCCGCTACCCGGGTGGCGACGACCCGACCATGATCGGGATGGCGATGGGCATCTACGGCCTGACCCAGGGCATCCTGCAAATCCCCTTCGGGCTGGCCTCGGACCGGTTCGGGCGCAAGCGCGTGATCATCGTCGGCCTGCTGATATTTGCCGCGGGGAGCATGCTTGCGGCCGCGGCGCCGACCCTCGGCTGGCTCATCGTCGGGCGCTCGTTGCAAGGCGCGGGGGCGGTGTCGGCCGCGGTGACGGCGCTGCTGGCGGACCAGACGCGCGACGAAGTGCGCACCAAGGCCATGGCGTTAGTGGGCGCCAGCATCGGTCTCATGTTTGCGCTGTCGCTGGTTGCCGCGCCCCTACTGGCCGCGAAGATCGGCCTGTCGGGCCTGTTCTGGGTCACCGGCGGCCTCGCGCTGGCCTGTATCGCCATCGTGGCCTGGTGGACCCCGCCCGAGCCGATTCAACACAAGAACGTGCCGCGCGGCAAGCTGGCCGACGTGCTCACCGACGCCGGCCTGCTGCGGCTGGACGTTGGCGTCTTCGTGCTGCATGCGGTGCAGCTGGCGATGTGGGTCGCCATCCCGGCCCTGATGGTGCAGGCGGGCCTGGCCAAGGCGGACCACTGGCATGTGTACCTGCCGGCCGTGCTGGCATCGTTCGTCGTCATGGGCGCCACGCTGTTCCCGCTGGAGCGCCGCGGCTACCTGCGCGCGGTGTTCCTGGGCGCGGTGGCGCTCGTCGCGCTGGTGCAGGTCGGCTTGCTGCTGGTGGCCGGCCAGCCCAGCATCTGGGCGCTGGCCGTGCTGCTGTTCGTCTTCTTCTGCGGCTTCAACGTGCTGGAGGCCAGCCAGCCCAGCATGGCCTCGCGGATCGCGCCCCCGCAGGCCCGCGGCGCGGCGCTGGGTGTGTACAACACACTCCAATCCCTGGGATTTTTTGCCGGCGGGGCGGTCGGCGGGTGGCTGACCAAAAGCGTTGGACCCCAGGGCTTGTTTGCCGCGTGCGCCGGTTTGATGCTGGTCTGGCTCGTCGTGGCGTGGCCCATGAGGGCGCCCCGCGCGCGGCCATCGGCCGAGGAAGTCCTGGCGGACGAGGCGCAGGCGACATAATTAGGTTTTATCCGGGCCGGCTGCAGTCGCGGCCCATCGTCTGGTTACAACCCACGTCAGTGGAGGAGCAAATTCAATGGCATCCGTCAATAAAGTCATCCTGATCGGCAACTGCGGCCGCGACCCCGAAGTGCGTTACCTGCCGTCCGGCCAAGCGGTGGCGAACGTGAGCATCGCCACGACGAGCAAGCGCAAGGACAAGACCAGCGGCGAGTCCGTGGAAGAAACGCAGTGGCACCGCGTCACATTCTTCGACCGGCTCGCCGAGATCGTCGGCGAGTATGTGAAGAAGGGCCGGCCCATCTATGTCGAGGGGCGGCTCGTCTACCGCAAGTACACCAACAAGGACGGCGTCGAGCAGAACGCCACCGACATCATCGCCACCGAAATGCAGCTGCTCGGCGGCCGCGAAGGCATGGGCGCCCCGGCCGGCGGCGGTGACGACGAAGGCGGCGGCCAGCGCCGCCCGGCACCGGCTTCTCGTCCAGCTCCGCAAGCGGCCAGCAGGCCGGCCGCGAAGCCCTCGACGGGCTTCGACGACATGGATGACGATATTCCGTTCTGAGCCTGGCTGTCATCCCGGACTTGATCCGGGATCCATCGTCGCCATGGATTGCGGGTCAAGCCCGCAATGACAACTCCCACCCTGCCTCGATACGTAGCCTTCCTGCGCGGCGTGAGCCCCGATCGCTCGAAGTGCGCGACGGCCTGAGAGCCGGTGGCGGCCTAGCGGCCCAATTGCAGATACTGGTGCGTGAACGCGATGGCCATGCTGCCCTCGCCCACCGCGGACGCCACCCGCTTGACCGGGCTCAATCGGACATCCCCGCACGCAAAGACCCCTGGCACGCTGGTTTCCAGCAGGAAAGGGTCGCGCTGCTGTTGCGACCACCGCCCCGCCTTCACCACATCGATGCCCGTGAGCACATAGCCGCGCTGATCGCGCGCGATCTCCTCGGGTAGCCACTCGGTCTGCGCGTCGGCGCCGATGAAGACGAACAGGCCGCCGCAGTCCACCCGCCGCACTTCGCCGCTCTTGCGATCCGCGAGGTCGATCGCCGTGAGGTGGTCCGTGCCATGCACGCCCAGCACCTCGCTGTGCAAGGCCACGCAAACGTTGGATTTGTTGCGCAGCTGCTCGATCAGGTAGCGTGACATGCTCTTTTCCAGCGAATCCCCGCGCACCAGCAGCGTCACGCTGCGCGCGTGGTTGGCGAAGAACAGCGCGGCCTGCCCGGCCGAGTTGCCCGCGCCGATCAGGTGGACGTCCAGGCCCTGCGTGGAGGCCGCTTCGCTGCGGGCCGCGCCGTAGTAGATGCCCTTGCCGATCAATCGGTCGAAGCCCTCGATCTGCAGGCGCCGCCAGCTCACGCCGGTGGCCAGGATCAGCGACCGGGCCTGCACCACATCGCCGCCATCCATATGGATGCAGCGCGTGTCCAGGTCGATCCGCTCGATGTTGCGCGTGACCAGGATCTCCGCGCCCAGGCGCCTGGCCTGCTGGAGCGCGCGGCTGGCCAGCTCATCGCCGGAAACGCCGTGCGGAAAGCCCAGGTAGTTCTCGATGCGCGAGGAGGTGCCCGCCTGTCCGCCGGGCGCCTCGCGTTCGACTACCAGGGTGCTCAGGCCCTCGGAGGCGCCGTACACGGCCGCGGCCAGCCCGGCGGGGCCGCCGCCGATGATCACGGTGTCGTACTGGCCGTGCGCGGCATGCGTCTGCAGGCCCAGGCGGCGCGCCAGTTCGCGCGTGGCGGGCTTGACCATCACCGTCCCGTCGGCCAGGCGCACCGCGGGCCAATCGGCTTCGCCGAGCTTCGGGCCCTTCCAGCGAGTGGCGATGTCCGGCGCCTCCGGCGCGGCCCAGTCGAAGGCAATCTGGTTGCGCGCCAGGAAGCGGCGCAGGTCGTGGCAGGCCGTGTCCCAGCGGTGGCCCAGCATGACAACCTTGGCCGTGGGCGCTTCGGTGGCCAGGCCCTGCAGGCCCCCCATGCGCTCGCGCGCCTTCTCGTTGACCTTCTGCGCGACCGACGGGAAGTTGGCGGCCAATTCGTAGTACTGGCGTGGCTCGATGCGCATCACGCGGGATGGCTCGACGGCGCGCCCGCCCCCGAGAAAGGGCGTGCCCATCGTCATCGGCACCTCGCCGAGCAACTGGCCCGGCGAGCGCTTCCCGATCACACGGGGCACGCCGTCCATCAGCTTGACCACTTCCAGCAGCCCCGAGAGGACGATGTACAGGGCCCGGTCATCGCCTTCGTGCATCGCGTATTCGCCCGCGGTCAGGTGGATGTCCGGGCAGCTGGCGGCCAGCCGCGCGATCTCGTCGGGTGGCACATCGGCGAAGAGCGGGAGCTGGGCAAGGTCGTTGGCAGTCAGCATGTCGTTCCCCCGGAGCTTGGACGCCGATTGACTCTAATCCAAGATGCCCGCGCGGCCAAGCCGCGTGGCGGCTGCCTACTCCGTGGCGGTTGAGATGACCCCGCCGCCCAGGCACACCTCACCGTCGTAGAGCACGGCGGACTGACCGGGGGTCACGGCCCATTGGGGCTGCGGAAAGTCGAGGTGAAAAGCGCCGCCCGCGCCGGGCGACAGCCTGCAAGGCGCGTCGGCCTGGCGGTAACGCGTCTTCGATCCGTAGGTGCCGGGCTGTGGGGCTTCGCCCGCCACCCAGCTCGCGTCGTCCGCATCCAGCGCAGTCGACAGCAGCCAGGGGTGGTCATGGCCCTGCACCACCCACAGCGTGTTCTTCGCCATGTCCTTGCGCGCGACGAACCAGGGCGCGTGCTCGCCCCCGCCGCGCTGCGCGCCCTTTTCCTTGATGCCGCCGATGCCCAGGCCTTGCCGCTGGCCGAGCGTGTAGAACGACAGGCCCTGGTGCTGGCCGATCACGCGGCCGCGCTCGTCCTTGATAGGGCCCGGCTCCTTGCTGATGTAGCGGTTGAGGAACTCGCGGAACGGCCGTTCCCCGATGAAGCAGATGCCGGTCGAATCTTTCTTCTTCGCGTTGGGCAGCCGGATCTCCTCGGCGACGCGCCGCACTTCCGTCTTGCGCAGCTCGCCGACGGGGAACAGCGTCTTGCCCAGCTGCGCCTGGTTCAGGCGATGCAGGAAGTAGCTCTGGTCCTTGGTGTCGTCCAGGCCTTTGAGGAGCTGGAAGCGGCCCTCGTGTTCGCGCACGCGCGCGTAGTGGCCGGTCGCGATCTTCTCCGCTCCGAGCCTCATCGCATGGTCGAGGAACGCCTTGAACTTGATCTCCGCGTTGCACAGCACGTCGGGGTTGGGCGTGCGGCCGGCCTGGTATTCGCGCAGAAACTCGGCGAAGACGCGGTCCTTGTAATCAGCCGCGAAGTTGACGTGCTCGATCTCGATGCCGATCACGTCGGCCACGGCCGCGGCGTCCACGAAGTCGACGTTGGACGAGCAGTATTCGCTGTCGTCATCGTCTTCCCAGTTCTTCATGAAGATGCCGATGACTTCGTACCCCTGCTGTTTCAACAGGTACGCGCTTACCGCGGAGTCCACGCCCCCGCTCAGACCGACAACAATGCGTGGCTTGCGACTCATTTGTGCGATTATCCCTGCGGGACGTTTTGCCGACGTGCCGCCACTAGGCAAAACAGCCCCCTCGGGGGGCAGCGAAGCGTGGGGGCAACATTCTTCTCATGCTCTACCGGCCCACTCACGCAGACCTGCCGCGCCAACGCATGTCGCCCACGGCGCTGGTGACGGCGGGCGCGATTCACGTCGCTTTGCTCTGGCTATTGCTGCAGTACTCGCCGCTGCAGCAGGCTGTCCGCTATGTCGTCTATCAATATGTGCGGCCGATCAGCCCTGCGGCGCCTGCGGTGTCCAGCCGGGCCATCACGATCCGTCCGCCGGCCATCTCGACCCCCACGGACAGTGCGTCCGTGTTCTCGAAGACGCCCGAGTCCAGCGTGCCGCTGAAGACGACGACCCAACTGCCGGACACGCTGCAGTCGAAGAAGCCGGTGCCGGGGCCTCGCCCCACCGAGCCCGCGCCGGTGATCGAGCCACCTGTCTTGCAGCCGGTGCCGGCCGCGGAGGTTCCGGCCCCTGCGCCGGAGCCGGTGCCACCCGAGCCGGTGCCCGAGCCGGTGCCGATACCAGTGCCCGAGCCGTCGCCTGTCGCGCCGCCTGTGCCCGTCGAAATTCCTCCGCCGCCGGTGGTACCCCCTTTGACGCCTATGCCTGCTCCGGCGCCTGCACCACTGCCCGAGCCGCTTCCGGTGCCTGCCCCGGCGCCCATGCCCGCTCCGGCTCCCGCGCCAGCGCCAGTCGCCGCGCCCGAACCAGCGCCTGAACCAGCGCCCGCGCCCGCCCCGGCGGCGCCGGCAGCACCTGTGCCTGCACCCGCAGCCCCCGCCGCGGCGCCCGCACCCGCGGCGCCCGCGCCCACGCAGCGCCTGCAAGGCCCGATGATCGACGTGCCTGTTCCCTCAGGCACGCCAGGCGCTCCGACGGCCGCGCCAGTCCAACAGGGTGTGCCCTCGGGGCCGGGCACCGGCCCCGGCACCAGCCCAGGCCCGGGTTGGGGTTCGCCAGGCCCGTCCGCGCCGGTACCCAGCCGGCCCGCGGTGCCCGCCGCCGTGCCCCCCGCGCCCATCGTCGTGCCCGCGATCCCGCCGCACCCCGGACCCTACCGCATCCGCCAGCGCAGCCTGGCGGACATGGCCAACGAGCAGCTGCGCCGCGGCAAGCCCAAGGGCCCGTTGGAAGAAGGCATGGAGAACTCGGCCGTCGACGATTGCCTGCACGCCCCGACGAAACCTTCTGCGTTGGGCGGCCTGCTGGCCCTGCCGGGGCTGGCGGCAAAGGCCATCACCGACAAATGTGCGAAATAGGATGGAACTGCGGCAACTCCGATACTTCGTGCGGGTGGTCGAACTCGGTGGGATGGGGCGCGCGGCGCTCGATCTCGGCCTCGTGCAATCCGCGCTCAGCCAGCAGATCGCGCGGCTGGAGGGCGAGCTCAGCGCGCGGCTGCTGCAGCGCACGAGCAAGGGCGTGGTGCCCACCGAAGCCGGGATGGCATTTTTCCGCGAAGCGCAGCTGGCGCTGCGACACGCCGACCAGGCCGCCCGCGCGGCGCGCGAGGCCCGGCTGTCGGGTACTGTGAGCGTGGGCCTGGCGCCCACGACCGCATCGGTGCTCGGTGTGCCCTTGATCCGCGCCATGCGCGAGCGCTATCCTCATGTCCGCCTCCACATGGTCGAAAGCCTGTCGGGACACCTTTCCACCATGCTGAACGCACGCCAGCTGGACCTCGCCGTGCTGTTCGACACCCATCCTGCGCGGCGCTGGAGCGTCACGCCGCTGCTGGAGGAGAAGCTGTTCCTGATCGGTTCGAGGCACGTGGATGCAGCCCTACCCGGGCCCAGCGTTCGAATGGCGCAGCTCAAGGATGTGCCCCTGATCCTGCCGTCCGGGCCGCACGGCCTGCGCAGCACCCTGGATGCGGCCTTTGCGCGAGCCAAGGTGCGGGCGACGGTGGTGGCCGAGATCGATTCGCTGGCGATGCTGATGGACGCCGTGGATGCCGGCCTGGGCTGCACGCTGCAGCCCTGGGCCGCACTGGGCCGCTTCCCCGATGCCGCGGACCGCTTCCACCTCAGCGAAATCGCCGACCCCCAGGCGCGCCGCCTCAACTCGCTGTGCAGCCTGTCGGATGACGAGCTTTCACCCGCCGCGTTGGCTGCGCGCGTGGTGCTGGGCGATTGCGCGCGGGCCCTGGTGCGCGAAGGGCGCTGGGCCGGCGCATGCCTGAGCAGCCATCACGATCCGTGATGGGCCCTTGACGGGCAGCCGGCTTCCGCCGGGGGCGTGCAGGCCCTAGAGTGCACCCATGGTCGATGTCCTGGTGATCGGCGGCGGAAATGCCGCCTTGTGTGCCGCCTTGATGGCGCGGGAAGCGGGCGCCAGCGTGCTGATGCTGGAAGCCGCGCCGCCTGAATGGCGTGGCGGAAACTCCATGCACGTGCGCAACCTGCGCTGCATGCACGACGCGCCGCAGGATGTGCTCCTGGACGCCTACCCGGAGGAAGAGTTCTGGCAGGACCTGCTCAAGGTCACGGGCGGGGCGACGGATGAGAAGCTCGCGCGCCTGGTGATCCGCGCTTCGTCCACCTGCCGCGACTGGATGCGCAGGCACGGCGTGCACTTCCAGCCCTCGCTGGCGGGAACGCTGCACCTGTCGCGCACCAATGCCTTCTTCATGGGCGGCGGCAAGGCGCTGCTCAATGCCTATTACCGCAGCGCGGAGAGCCTGGGCGTGCAGGTGCGTTATGGCGCGCCGGTCGATGCGGTGGAACTGGAGGATGGCCGCTTCGTCGCCGCGCGTGTCGGCGGCGAGCGCATCGAGGCGCGCGCCTGTGTACTCGCCTGCGGCGGCTTCGAATCGAACCGCAAATGGATGCGCGAGGCGTGGGGCCAGAACGATCGCGGCGAATGGCCTGCCGACAACTTCCTCATCCGCGGCACGCGCTTTAACCAGGGTGTGTTGCTCAAGCACATGATGGGCGCCGGGGCCGACATCATCGGCGACCCGTCGCAGTCGCACTGCGTGGCGATCGACGCTCGCGCGCCGCTGTACGACGGCGGCATCGTCACGCGGGTCGACTGCGTGTCCCTGGGCGTCATGCTCAACCGCGACGCGCAGCGCTTCTACGACGAGGGCGAGGATTTCTGGCCCAAGCGCTATGCGATCTGGGGCCGCCTCGTTGCGCAACAGCCGGGCCAGATCGGCTACTGCATCATCGACAGCAAGGCCGTCGGCCGGTTCATGCCGCCGGTGTTTCCCGGCGTGCGCGCCGACACATTGCCGCAGCTCGCGCGCGCTCTCGGCCTCGATGAAGCGGCGTTCATGAAGACGCTGGGCGATTTCAACGCGGCCTGCCGGCCCGGCACGTTCGACCACACGGTGCTCGACGACTGCGCCACGGCCGGCCTCACGCCTGCCAAGACGCACTGGGCACGCCCGATCGATACGCCGCCCTTCTACGGCTACGCGCTGCGGCCTGGCATCACCTTCACCTATCTGGGCCTCAAGACCAATGAAGACGCTGCCGTGCACTTCAATGGGGTGCCCAGTGCCAACCTGTTCGTCGCGGGGGAGATGATGGCGGGCAACGTGCTCGGCAAGGGCTACACGGCCGGTGTCGGTATGAGCATCGGGACGGCGTTCGGCCGCATCGCCGGCAGCAGTGCCGCCGTGGCTGCACTGAAGGAGGGCGCTCATGCAGCAGCTTGAAGCCCTTGCCCGCGAAGCCGCCGGCCTGGCAGCGGGCGCTCTGCCACTGTCCGCCCCCGAGACGGAAGTCGGCCGCCAGATGCAGATCTGCAACGCCTGCCGCTATTGCGAAGGCTTCTGCGCCGTATTTCCCGCGATGACGCGCCGCCTCGATTTCGGCAAGGCGGACATCCACTACCTCGCCAACCTCTGCCACAACTGCGGCGCCTGCCTGCATGCCTGCCAGTACGCGCCGCCGCACGAGTTCGCGGTGAACGTGCCGCAGGCGATGGCGACGGTGCGCGGCCAGACCTACTCCGACTACGCCTGGCCGCCCGCGCTCGGCGCGCTCTACCAACGCAACGGCTTGACGCTGGCGCTGGCAAGCGCGGGTGGGCTGGCGCTCTTCCTGGTGCTGTTGTTGCTGGCGAAGGGTTCGCTGCTGACGCCGCCGCTGGCCGGCAACTTCTACGCGGTCTTTCCGCACAACACGCTGGTTGCGATGTTCGGCGCGGTATTCGCTTTCGCCGTGGTGGCGCTCGGCATCGGCGTGAGCAAGTTCTGGCGCGACGTGTCTCCCGGACAAGCGACGTCGCAGGCGGCGGCCGAAGCGGCCGGCAGCGCGCTCAGCCTCCAATACCTCGACGGCGGCCATGGCCAGGGCTGCAACGAATCGGACGATGCGTTCACGCTGTCGCGCCGGCGCTTTCACCACGCCACCTTCTACGGTTTCATGCTGTGCTTCGCGGCGACGTGTGTGGCGACGCTGTACCACTATGTCCTCGGGCAGAGCGCGCCCTACGCGCTCACCAGCCTGCCGGTATTGTTGGGAACGGCGGGTGGCGTCGGGCTCCTGGTCGGGCCCGCGGGGCTACTGTGGCTCAACCTGCACCGCCATCCGATGCACGGGGACGCGCGGCAAAAACCCATGGACCGCGGCTTCATCGTGCTGCTCTTCTTCACCAGCCTCAGCGGTCTGGCGCTGCTCGCGTGGCGCGACACATCCGCCATGGCATTGCTGCTGGCCATCCACCTGGGTGTCGTGATGGCCCTCTTCCTCACGCTGCCCTATGGCAAGTTCGCGCATGGCATCTACCGCAGCGCGGCGCTGCTCAAGTACGCTGTCGAGAAGCGGCAACCGAGCCGCATCGCGGCGGGCGGCGAGTGAATCGACACGCAAAGGAAACGCTTGTCATTGAGTTGCAGGTCCATATCGAAGTACCGCCAGTGGCAGGGCCGAGAACGAAATCCCCATGGGCCGCTACGGCGAGCCGGAGGACCTGGCCAACCTGGTGTGCTTCCTGGCCTCGCCGCGCGCGAGCTAGATCACCGGCGCCGTGATCCCGGTGGATGGGGGTTTGCGCCGGTACCAGTTCTGAATGCGCGGGGCTAAGCTTTCGGCACCCGAAGGAGAACAACATGAACGAAGACTTTTCACCGAAACGCCGTGAACTCATGGCCGCGGCGGTCGCGGCCGGCACTGCTGCCCTGCTGCCATCCGCGCTGCATGCGCAGGCCCAGTGGCCGACCAAGTCGATCCGCTTCCTGGTGCCGTTCGCGCCGGGCGGCACGTCGGAGATCGTCGCGCGCTCGGTGGCGGCCGAACTCACGAAGCAACTGGGGCAGACGGTCTATGTGGAGAACAAGCCCGGCGGCGCTGGCGTCGTCGCGATGTCGGAGGCTCACCGTGCGGCGCCCGACGGCTACACCATCATCCTGGGCCACGTCGGCACGCTGGCCGTCAATCCGTACATGCTGGCCAACCAGCCCTACGACGTGGACAAGGATTTCGTCCCGGTCACGCTGCTGGCCAAGGTGCCCAACGTGTTCGTGATCCATCCGGACGTGCCGGCGAAGACCTTCAAGGAGTTCGTGGCCTACGTGAAAGCCAACCCCGGCAAGCTCAGCTACGGCTCGGCGGGCAATGCCAGCGCCGGCCACCTCGCGATGGAATACCTGAAGCTGGTCACGGGCATGTTCATCACGCACATCCCTTACCGCGGCACCGGTCCGCAACTGACAGACCTGCTGGCCGGCCGCACGCAGGCATCGTCTGCCGGGCTGCCTGCGCTCGGCGCGCACATCCGCGCGGGCAAGCTGCGCGCCATCGCGGTGGGTACGCAGCAGCGCATCTCCGCCTTGCCCGACGTGCCCACGGTGGCCGAGATGGGCTTCAAGGATTTCGAAACGTCCCAGTGGTACGGCATCCTGGCGCCGGCCGGCACGCCGCCGGACGTGGTCAAGAAGCTGCAGGAGGAATCGTTCAAGGCGCTCAAGTCGAGCGCGGTGACCGAGCGCTTCGCCACCGACAACGCGGTGGGCGGCGGCGGGCCGTCATCCGAGTTCGCGGCCTTCATCGCGCGCGAACAGAAGATCTGGAAAGAAATCGTGAAACAGGCCCAGATCAAGGCCGACTGAGGCGTAGGCTCATATTCAGACCGGCTTGGCCAGGATGCTCGGGTCGGTGTGGATCACCGACAGCGGGTGCCGCACGCCGGCCAGGTAATCCTCGATGCACTTGAGCACCAATGGGCTGCGATGCCTTGCCGCGCTGGCGCGCACCTCATCGAACGTCAGCCACAACGTGCGAACGATGCCCTCGTCCAGCGGCTGCGCCGGGTCGTGCGCGCCGAGTTCGCCGCAGAACGCCATGCGCAGATAGGTCTGGTCCTCGCCCGTGGACTTCTTCAAGGACCGCGCCAGGTAGACACCCAGCAGGGCCGTGGGCCGGAACTGGTAGGCCGACTCCTCCAGCACTTCGCGCGCGCAGCCCTGCGCCGGCGTTTCGCCGGGGTCGAGGTGGCCGGCGGGCGTGTTAAGTCTCAGGCCGCCGTTGGTCTCTTCCTCGACCAGCAGGAAGCGGCCGTCCTTCTCGATGACTGCGGCGACGGTGACGCTGGGTTTCCACGGTTTGTGCATGGCCCGGATTATCTCCACCCTGGCGCACGGATGGGGCCGAGCGCCGGATGCGACACAATGGCCCTGTTCCGGCTTTCCCACCCCGACCATGCCCACAATTTCCGCCTTGTTGACCCGCGTCTCGCTGGCGGCCTGCCTGCTGGCAGGTGCGGCGGCCATCGCGCAGACCAGCCCACCCGCGGCGGCCAGCGCCCAGTCGGGTCCGGCAGCGGCCGTGGCTGCGGCCTCCGGTGCCTCGGCCCCCGCTGCCTTTCGGCCCGCGGCCATCCTGCCGCCGATCAAGGCGCCCGAGGCCGTCGCCAACCCCTATGGCTTGCGCGCGCTATGGGCGCAGGGCGACTGGATCGCCCGCGTCACGTTGCTCATCCTGGCGATCATGTCGCTCGGCAGCTGGTACGTACTGATCGCCAAGCTCGTCGCGCAGTCGCGCATGGGCGGCCAGGGCAAGGACGCCAACCAGAACTTCTGGAAGGCCGATACCGTGCGCCAGGGCGCGGACAAGCTGCAACCCGCCAGCCCTTACCGCTTCATCGCCGAGTCGGCGCTCGAGGCCACGCGCAAGCATGACGGCCTGATCGGGCAGGTGGACCTGAACACCTGGACCGCGCAGAGCATCGAGCGTGCGGTGGCCACGGTGCACAGCCGCACGCAGGAGGGCCTCGCGGTTCTCGCGACGGTGGGCTCCACCGCGCCCTTCGTCGGCCTGTTCGGCACCGTCTGGGGCATCTACAACGCGCTGGTGAAGATCGGCGCGTCCGGCCAGGCCTCCATCGACAAGGTCGCCGGCCCGGTCGGCGAGGCGCTGATCATGACGGCGCTCGGCCTGGCCGTCGCGGTGCCGGCCGTGCTCGGCTACAACTGGCTGGTCAGGCGCAACAAGGTGGCGATGGACACGGTGCGCGCCTTCGGCTCCGACCTGCACACCGTACTGCTCGCGGCGGGCAACAGGAAATAGCAGGCAAAGCCGGAATGGCGATCAACTTCCCGCAGCCGCCGGACGCTGAAGACCAGCTGATCGCGAGCATCAACACCACGCCGCTGGTGGACGTGATGCTGGTGCTGCTGATCATCTTCCTCATCACGATTCCCGTGGTCAACAGCTCGATCGCCGTCACGCTGCCGCTCGAGCCGGCGCGAGCGCAAGGCTCGCAGGTGGAAGACGTGATCGTCACCGTCGACGCGCAGGGCGCGATCTACTGGTTCGACACGCGCCTGCCCGGCACGACGGACCTGCAGGAGCTGCTCGGCCGTGTTGCGGTAATGCAGCCTCAGCCCGAGCTGCACATCCGCGCCGACGCGCGGGCCGACTACGAATCGATCGGCCAGGTGGTGCACGCCGCGCAGCAGACCGGCATCGCGCGCATCGGCTTCCTCACCGAGCCGCCGGAAGGCAGCCAATGATCTCCCTGCACGACAACGACAGCGAGGCCGAGGTCATGGTGGACATCAACACCACGCCGCTGGTGGACGTGCTGCTGGTGCTGCTGGTCATGCTCATCATCACGATCCCCATCCAGCTCCATTCGGTAAACATCGAGATGCCCGGCAGCAACACGCCACCGCCGCCGGTGCAGCCCGAGATCGTGCGCATCGACATCACGCCGGGGGGAGGGTTCGTGTGGAACGGCGAGCCGCTGGCCGGGCGCGTCGAGCTCGAGGAGCGCCTGCAGAACGCGGCCGTGGCGCAGCCGGAACAGCCCGAGATCCACCTGCGCCCCAACCGCCTCGCCAAGTACGACAGCGTCGCGGCCGCGCTGGCAAGCGCGCAGCGCCTGGGCCTGACGAAGATCGGGCTGGTCGGTTCCGAGCAGTTCGCGCGCTGATCAAGGCTCGTATTCGGGCGCGCCCTGCACCCAGATGAACGACTGCACGTCGATCATGTCGCGGGCCTTGAAGCCGGGCCGGCGATCGAGGTCGCGCCGGATGATCGCCGCGAAGGTCTGCAGCGACTGGTACACCGGCCACGCCGGCTGCGCGCGGTACTGGAAGTCGTAGCCATACGCGTGCGCCGCCTTGCGCGTGACCCGGGGTTTGAGGAAAAGGTGCTTGTCCGGCCGCGCAATGAAGCCGAACACCGTCACCAGCGGCCAGGTCAGCACACGGGTCTGGCGGCGCGGCAGGTCGTTGACGGCCTGCACCCAGTCGTCGAACTTGCGATGCGGCGAGCCCCGGCCCCACAGGAAAGCGTAGAGCTCGGTGGCGAAGAGACGTGCACCGGCCGGCGTCTTCACCGCGTCGCGCAGCGCCATCTTCTCGAACGAGAACAGCAGGTTGGCGCGCGACTCGATGCGAACGGCGATGTCGGCGATCTGGCGAAACTCGCCGCGCGCCAGCAGCTTGCGGAAATCGACAGGGCCGAGTTGCGCCTTCCACTCGAGGTGGGCGCGCTCCTTGTTCGAACGCTCGGCCACCAGGTAGGTTTCATCCTGAAAACCATCGGGATAGAACAACTCGAATTTTCGACGCGATCGTGCCGCGCCGAGGTAGCTGATGTTGCCGGCGCGTGCGCCGGTGAGGGGTCTGGAGAGGGATGCTGCACGTGCCATACAGGCAGTTTTTGGCCCCGCCCAACCTCAGCCATGTCGGACAACACGCCGCGTCCTTGTAGGACTCATGCGGTGGGGACCAATCTGACCTCCGTGATCTCCGAAGGTGCACCAAAACGTTTCGGTGGACCCCAATATCCGGTGCCACGGCTGACGTAGATTCGCAACTGATCAATGACGTGCAGCCCGGCAGTAAACGGTTGCTGGAATCGAACAAAGAAGTTCCAGGGCAGGAATTGACCGCCGTGCGTGTGGCCGGACAACTGCAGGTCGAATCCGGCCTTGGCGGCCGCCGAGGCGCTGCGTGGCTGGTGCGCTAGCAGCACTTTCGCACCGGCATCCGTCGGCGCGCCCGCGAGTGCAACGGCGGGGTCGCTGCGATGCGACGCGTCGAAGTGACCCGCGCTGTAGTCGGAAACGCCCGCGAGCACCAGGCGCGCGCCGTCTTGCTCGATCACCACGTGCCGGTTCTGCAGCACCTCGATGCCCAGGCGCTGCAAGTGCGCCATCCAAGCTTCCACGCCCGAGTAGTACTCGTGGTTGCCGGTGACGAAGAAGCTGCCATGACGCGAGACGAGCCGCTGCAGGGGCGCCACATGGCGAGCCAGTTCGATGACGCCGCCATCGACCAGGTCGCCGGTGATGGCCACGAGGTCGGGCTTGAGGCGGTTGACGGCTTCGACGATCGCTTCGACATATCGCTCGCCGATGGTCGGGCCGACATGGATGTCGGTGATCTGCACGATGCGAAAGCCGTGCAGCGCGGGCGGCAGGCCGGCGATGGGAATTTCAACCCTCACCACCCGGGCGGTTCGGCGCGCGTTGACGTAGCCGAGCAGTGTCACGGCCAGGCCCAGCAGTGGCACGGCCGCGGCGGATGCAGCGTGCAGTTCGTCCAGTGACAACGGCCTCGGCGCGGCCCACGCGACCAGTTGTGCGACCAGTAGAAGTGCGTCGCGCAACAGGGTGAAGACGAGCAGCGACGAGAACAGGCCCATGAACAGCAGGCCCGCCCAGGCGATCGTGTCGGCAGCGGGCGGCTTGGCTACGCGTCGGGATAGCAAGCCCATGGGCACGAACAATGCCGATGCCACGAGCAGCCAGGTGAACATCGTGGACGGCAGCGACCCTGGCAACGCAGGCACCACGCGAGCGCCTATGTAGAGGTGCAGCGCGGCTGAAAGGGCGAACAGGGTGGCGAAGGGCATGACCCCCCAGATGGTGCCGGAACGGCCGATTGGAAGGTTAGGTGGGTGTTAAGCGTGCAACGCAAGACGCCCTCGCGGCGTCAATGCACCGTGCCGCCGAACTTGCCGTAGTTGGACAGCAGGATGTGCGCGGCCCCATCGCCGAGGTCTGGAGTCGACGGCGGTTCGGAGCCCGCGGCCGGCTGTTTCGCCTCTTCGATGCCGCGAAGGACTTTTTGAATGTCCTGCGACAGCGCGGCATTCTCGGTGCTGCGGTCTAGGCCGGCTGGCTTCCAGGCCTGCCTGTAGCAGGTCGTCGGCAGCGTGAACCGCATCGGCGTCGATGGGAGAGGAGGGGCGTGATCGCGTTTAGCGCCCATGGGGGCTAAACCGAAACGTCGGGTTGCCGGCGTGATCCATCGAGATCACATACCAACGATCGACTACCGCCTCGGCTGCGGCCAGCTCGGCGATGTTGCGGTTGTGAATGGAGACTTTGCGCTCCAGTTGGTATTCCTTCCCGGCCAGCTCATCAAAATCTCGAACACCTCCACAACGGCCGGCACCACATAGACACTCAAGTCAGTAGCGCGCGGGCTGTTCAAGAAGGTGGCCGACATGATCGCGCCATGTTCGGTGAACTGGCACTTGCGGTGGTGGTCGCCAGCCCGCTCTCCGCTCTAAGGTTGCAGATTGCAACCTTGAAGCCGCAAATGCCCGGCTCCAAGCCGATGCGGCCGCACAGTGAGGCGAGGCACACCGAATCCGCCACAGGCAGCTCCTGGTCGTCGACCGCTCGGTACTGCAAGGTTTCTCCCTGCCGGGCGAACCCAACTTCTCACCCCTTTCCCCACCCGTTTCACTACCCCTAGGAGAACTTTGATGAGAAGAGCGATTTTGAAGCTCGCTGGCATGGCCGCCGTCGCTGCCGTGCTGGGCGGCTGCGCCGCCAGTGGCGCCAAATACCAGGAGATGGCGAGCTTCATGCCCAATCTCAAAGCCGACCAGGGTCGGATCTATTTCCTGCGATCGTCGTCCATGTTCGGCGCGGCCATCCAGCCCGAGATTCGCTTGAACGGTCAGGTGGTCGGCCAGTCCAAGCCGGGCGGCTTCTTCTATGTCGACCGCACTGCAGGCAACTATTCCTCCACCACAGCGACCGAAACCGAGAAGTCCGCCAGCTTCTCGCTGCAAGCCGGTGAGAGCCAGTACCTGCGCACGTCGCCGTCGATCGGTGTCCTTGTCGGCCGGATCGTCGTCGAACTTGAAAGCCCGGAGAAAGCAAAGGCGGAACTGCCTTCGCTAAGCTTCACAGGCGGCGACAAGGTCTCGGCCAAGTAATGCACGTCGTCGGCCGACGACGATAATTTCCCCACCGCCCGTCATGCGGGCCCCTTCCATGAAAATCGCCACCCCCGAAGAACTGTCCGCCAACCTCCAGCGCGCTGAGCGTTACCTCGCCATCGATCCGGCCAACCCGATCCTGTTGGCCAACGCCATCGACGCGAGCATGGCCTTGGGCAGGGTGGATGTCGCGCTCAAGCACGCGCAGGCAGCTATCGCGCAGCGACCGGACGATCGGTTCGTGGCGAACCGGTATGGGAGCGTGCTGATCGCCCATGGCCAGCTGGACGAGGCGGCGCGTGTCTTCGAGAAACTTTCAACGCAAACGGCCGATCCCGCCGTCGCCTTCAATCTTGCCCTGGTTTATTTCCGCCAGGGCCGGTACGCGCAAGCGCGTTCGGCCTTCGAGCCGCACATGGGCCAAGAGGGCATCAGCCCTGCGGCGGTGACTCTGTTCGTGCGCACCTTGCACCACCTGGACGAGATTGAGCAGGCGGTGGAGTTGGTCCAGCAGCATGAAACCCGCTGCTCCGGCGATGCGGACTTTCTGGCCGCCGCCAGCCTGCTTTATCTGGACAACGACCAGTTGGAGGCGGCGCAGCGGTTCAGCGAAGCGGCTTTGGCGCTAGGCAAACGGCCCCTGGAGGCGCTCGTTGTCGGTGGCTCGGTGGCGCTGGCACACGATGACCCCGCCGCGGCCAAGACAATGTTCAACGATGCCGTGTCGGTCAGCCCGACGGACGGCCGCAGTTGGCCGAGCCTGGGCATGGTCAGTCTGCTGACCGGCGAGCTGTCGGATGCGAGGGATCAACTGCTGCACGCCGTCGATAAACTGCCGGCCGATATTGGCAGCTGGCACGCGCTCGGCTGGTGCCAGATCGCGGGCGGTGAACTGGCGGGCGCCGGTCACACGTTCCGCAAGGTGATCGCGCTGGACCGCAGCGTGGCCGAGAGCCATGGCGGGCTCGCCGTGGTCGATGCGCTTCTGGGCCGAAAGAGTGAAGCCGAGGCGGGCATTGAGCGCGCCTTGCGCCTGGACTCCGAAGGCTTGTCGGCAAAATACGCGCAGATGGTGCTGTCCGGGGTGAGCAGCGATCCGGATAAGTTCCGGAAGCTCGCGCTCGGCATCATCTCCACCAGGCCTGGCCACATGCGCGCGATGCTCGCCCAAGCGCTCGCGAAGCGCGAACGCTGATTTCTTGCCGCTCTGGCGCTTCTGCGCAGTAGGTGCAGAAGTCACAAACATTGCGCCAGGAGGGGCGCGCATTCATTGAAACAATGACCAGCTGGCTGCAGTGCCACAGCCCGGCGGCCCGCACCCACGTGCATTCTCGTGCTACAAAAACGATGGCAGGACGCTCTTCCGGCACGCGACCCCATACATCCCAAGTTACCTGACGCTTTCACTAGCGAGTATGGACGGCCAGACGCACAATCCCGGTGCCGCACGCCAAGCGGTTCCACGACGAGATCGAGTTCGCGGATTACCTTCAACTTGCATCGCTTGGGTTGATCGAGGCGCTTGACCGGTTCGACCCGGCGGTTGGTATGCAGTTCAGGACGTTCGCCGCCAGGCGCATGCATGGCGCCTTGCTGGACGGTATCGAACGTTTCACGGAAAAGCAGCAGCAGATCGCGGTGCGGCAGCGTTTGGAGAAGCAGCGGCGCGCCGCCATCAAGGAGGCGACCATGGGAGATGCGGACACGAGCGCAGGAAATGGGTCTCACGTGCTCCAGTACGTTGCCGAGGCCGGTCTGGCCTTCGCGCTGGCGTGGATTCTCGACGGCACCGGCATGATCGACGACGGCGAGAAAACCGAAATCGTGCCCTTCTACCGCAGCACCGAACTGCGCGAGCTGAGGCAACGCATTGTCGACCTGGTCAACGCAATGGCTGCGCAAGAGCGCAGCGTCCTCCAGCGCCACTACTTTCAGGAATTGCCCTTCCAGGAACTCGCCGACATGCTGGGCGTGAGCAGGGGAAGGATCTCGCAAATTCACAGGAAGGCCCTTGGGCGCCTGAAGGAGAAATTGCGCGGGAAGCGGGACTGTGATGTGGCCTGGTAGGGCTGATCTACGCGCTGCCTCCGACTGCCGATTCCAGCAGCAACCGCGCTGCGTCGATCGATGCCTTCGCCAAATCCGGGTCGCTTTCCATCTGGGCCTGGACATGGTCGACCATCGTCGAGAACGCGGGGTCACTCAACAGTTCCGGGCCGAGTTCAGAGAGCAGCACCGTTTCGAGAAAGACCCTGGCAGCCTTCTTCTCCCGGGTAGGATCGTCCGTTGCAATTGACCGAATGCGCTGTGCCACCAGCGATGCCAGGTCCGGGGTGCCGGCCACGCCGCTGACCACCGGCTGCTGCTGGCCTGCGGGCGCCTTCACTGCGTGCCGGCGTCGCAAGGAAGCGACCTGAACGCGGATGAGTGCTGCAAGCTGACTGGCGGGATCAAGACCGGACACGGACTCTCCTTCGCCCGGATTTTAGCTTTCCATCGGAACATTCCTACTTTTCCCCCCACGCGCCAAACCCTGAGGTTTATCAAACGACCCCGAATACCCCAGGAGTACTGTCGCGTGGTCGGCTGCCAGAGGGGATCGCTAGGCAATTGGTGTTGGTCTTCATGTAAGCTTGCGGTCAGCTAGGCCTAGACAAACGTTCATTTATCGAGGAGTGACTCCATGTTAATTGGCGATCCCGCCGAGACCACGGCGCGTGCGAACCGTGTTGCCGTGACACCCGAGACGGCCAAGAAATCTTTGCTCATCGGAGTTCCGAAGGAAACGGCGCCAGGCGAGAAGCGTGTCGCCACAGTACCGGAGGTGGTTGAAAAGCTCATCAAGCTGGGCTTCTCCGTTGCAGTCCAATCCGGGGCCGGTGATGCCTCGAATTTGAGCGACGACGCCTATCGCGCGGCGGGTGCGCAGGTCATCGACGGCGCGGCCCAACTGTTCGCGGCGTCCGACATGGTGTTCAAGATCGGCGTACCGACTCAGGAAGAAGTCGGCCTGATGCATGCCGGGCAGACATTGATCACCTTCATCTGGCCGGCCCAGAACCCGGAATTGATGAAGCAGCTCGCGGACAGGAAGGTCACCGTACTGGCCATCGACTCGCTGCCGCGCACGCTCTCACGCGCCCAGAAAATGGACGCGTTGACCTCCCAGGCCGGCGTCGCCGGCTATCGCGCCGTCATCGAAGCCGCCAACGCGTTTGGCCGGTTCTTCGCCGGCCAGATCACCGCCGCGGGCAAAGTTCCGCCAGCCAAGGTTTTCATCGCCGGTGCCGGTGTCGCTGGATTGGCAGCAATCGGCACCGCCGCCAGTCTGGGCGCCATCGTGCGCGCCAACGACACCCGCGCCGAAGTGGCGGACCAGGTCGTATCGCTGGGCGGTGAATTCGTCAAGGTCGATTACGAGGAGGAAGGCTCCGGTGGCGGCGGCTACGCCAAGGTGATGAGCGAGGGCTTCCTGAAGGCCCAGCGCGAGATGTATGCCAAGCAGGCCCGCGAGGTGGACATCATCATCACCACAGCGCTGATTCCCGGCAAACCCGCGCCCCGGCTGATCACCGCCGAGATGGTGCAGAGCATGAAGCCGGGCAGCGTCATCGTGGACATGGCGGCCGAGCGCGGCGGCAACTGCGAACTGACCGAGCCCGGCCAGGCGGTGGTGAAGCACGGCGTGACGATCGTTGGCTACACCGACCTCGCCTCGCGGCTTGCCAGGCAGTCATCGACGCTCTACGCCACCAACCTGTTCCGACTGACCGAGGAGCTGTGCAAGACCAAGGACGGCATCATCGACGTCAACATGGAAGACGAGGCCATCCGCGGCCTGACCGTCATCAAGAACGGCGAGGTCACGTGGCCGCCGCCGGCGCCCAAACAAGTCGCCGCACCTGCTGCCAAGCCGGCCGCCGCGGTGGCCGCGCCCGCTGCCAAGAAGGGCCATGGCCATGGCGCCGCCAGCGAGCCGATGGCTCGCGGCAAGCTGGCCATCATGTTCGGCGTCGCCGCCGCGCTGTTCTGGTTTGTCGGTGCCAATGCGCCGACGGCGTTCCTTGCGCACTTCACGGTCTTCGTGCTGGCCTGCTTCGTCGGGTACATGGTGGTGTGGAACGTGACGCCGGCCCTGCACACGCCGCTGATGAGCGTAACCAACGCCATCTCCAGCATCATCGCCATCGGCGCGCTGGTGCAGATCGCGCCGCCGCTGGCGGGCGGGGCGGCGCCCGATCAGTGGATACGCTGGCTGGCTGTCGGCGGCATCGCGCTGACGGCAGTCAACATGTTCGGCGGTTTCGCCGTCACCCAGCGCATGCTGGACATGTTCCGCAAATAACAAGGGGACCACGACATGTCTGCAAATCTGGCAACCGGCTCCTACATCGGAGCAACCATCCTCTTCATCCTCAGCCTGGGCGGGCTCTCCAATCCGGAGACCTCGCGGCGCGGCAACCTCTACGGCATGATCGGCATGGCCCTCGCCGTGCTGGCAACCGTGTTCGGTCCGCGCGTGACGGCGGCCGGCATCCCCTGGATCATCGGCTCGATGGTCGTCGGCGGCGCCATCGGCCTGTACGCGGCCAAGGTCGTCAAGATGACGCAAATGCCCGAACTGGTGGCGCTGATGCACAGCCTGGTCGGCCTCGCTGCGTGCCTGGTCGGCTTCGCCAGCTACATCGACACCTCGCATCCGCTGGTGGGCGCCGAAAAAACCATCCACGAGCTGGAAATCTACATCGGCATCCTGATCGGCGCGGTGACTTTCTCCGGTTCGCTGATCGCCTTCGGCAAGCTCAACGGCAAGATCGGCGGCTCTCCGCTGCTGCTGCCGGCGCGCCATTGGCTCAACCTGATCGGGCTGCTGACGGTGATCTGGTTCGGCCGCGAGTTCATCAACGCTCCCAGCATCGAGGCGGGCATGATCCCACTGCTGGTGATGACGGCGATCGCATTGCTGTTCGGCATCCACATGGTCATGGCGATCGGCGGCGCCGACATGCCGGTGGTGGTCTCGATGCTCAACAGCTACTCGGGGTGGGCGGCGGCGGCGACCGGCTTCATGCTCTCCAACGACCTGCTGATCGTGGTCGGTGCGCTGGTCGGTTCCTCCGGCGCCATCCTCTCGTACATCATGTGCCGGGCGATGAACCGTAACTTCATCAGCGTCATTGCCGGCGGCTTCGGCACAGGTGGCGGCACGCCGGCACCCAAGGGTGATGCGGCGCAGCCCGCCGGTGAGGTGGTGCCGATCAGCGCTCTCGACACGGCGGAACTGCTGAAGGATGCCAAGAGCGTGATCATCGTTCCCGGCTATGGCATGGCGGTGGCGCAGGCGCAGCACACGGTGTATGAAATCACCAAGCACCTGCGCGAGAAGGGCGTCAACATCCGCTTTGGCATTCACCCGGTCGCGGGCCGCATGCCAGGCCACATGAACGTGCTGCTGGCCGAAGCGAAGGTCCCATACGACATCGTGATGGAAATGGATGAGCTCAACGAAGATTTCCCGAGCACCGACGTCGCGATGGTTATCGGCGCGAACGATATCGTGAATCCGGCCGCACAGGACGACCCGAGCAGCCCGATTGCCGGCATGCCGGTGCTGGAAGTGTGGAAGGCCAAGACCTCGATCGTCATGAAGCGCAGCATGGCTTCGGGCTACGCGGGCGTTGACAATCCGCTCTTCTACAAGGACAACAACCGCATGCTGTTCGGTGATGCGAAAAAGATGCTGGACGAGGTGTTGGTCGCGCTGAAGACCTGAGTACCGGTTGCGTCCCACCATTCGAGAAACGCGGCCGAGGCCGCGTTTCCATTAGGGGCGCCACTCTGGGTTTTCATAGGGAAAACACAATGACGGCGTACCGTGCCAGGCGACACAATCCGCCTGCCGCAAACCGGACCTGGAGAAGAGAAAAATGAGTGACACGACCGACCGCCCCTGGCTGGCTTCCTATTCACCCGGCGTTCCGGCCGACATCGATCCCTCCCGCTATGAGTCGCTGGTGCAGCTCATGGAGGAGAGTTTCCAGAAATTCGCGAATCGGCCGGCCTACAGCTTCATGGGCAAGGAGATCAGCTACGCGCAGACCGATGCCCTCTCCCGCGCCTTCGCCGCCTACCTGCAGGGCCTGGGCCTGGCCAAGGGCGACCGCGTCGCGATCATGATGCCCAACGTGCCGCAATACCCGGTGGCGGTGGCCGCAATCCTGCGCGCCGGGTATGTCGTAGTGAATGTCAATCCGCTGTACACGCCACGCGAACTCGGGCACCAGCTCAAGGACTCTGGCAGCAAGGCCATCGTCATCGTCGAGAACTTCGCGAACACGCTGGAGCAATGCATCGCCAATACGCCGGTCAAGCACATCGTGTTGTGCGCGATGGGCGACATGCTCGGCATGCTCAAGGGCTCCCTCGTAAATTACGTCGTGCGCAACGTCAAGAAGTTGGTGCCGGCCTTCAACCTGCCGGGCGCCGTGCGCTTCAACCAGGCAATGGCGATCGGCACCAAGGGCCCGTTCAAGAAGCCGCAGATCAAGGCCGACGACGTCGCGTTGCTGCAGTACACCGGCGGCACCACCGGCGTCTCCAAGGGCGCGGTGCTCCTGCATCGCAACATCATCGCCAACGTGCTGCAATCGGAAGTGTGGAACCAGCCGGTGATGGACAAGGTGCCCGCCAACGAGCAGCCCACCGGCGTCTGCGCGCTGCCGCTGTATCACATCTTCGCGTTCACGGTCGGCATGATGTTGTCGATGCGAACCGGCGGCAAGTTGATCCTCATCCCCAACCCGCGCGACCTGCCCGCGGTGCTCAAGACGCTGTCCAAGGAAACATTCCATAGTTTCCCCGCGGTGAACACGCTGTTCAACGGCCTGGCCAACCATCCCGATTTCAACACCGTCAACTGGTCCAACCTCAAGGTCTCGGTGGGCGGCGGCATGGCGGTGCAGGGCGCGGTGGCCAAGCTCTGGCTGGACAAGACGGGCTGCCCGATTTGCGAAGGCTACGGCCTGTCGGAGACTTCGCCCTCGGCCAGCTGCAACCCGACGACCAACAAGGAATACAGCGGCACCATCGGTGTGCCACTGCCCAGCACCAGATTCAAGCTGCTGGACGACGACGGCCACGAAGTGCCGATGGGCCAGCCCGGTGAGATCGCGATCAAGGGTCCGCAGGTCATGGCCGGCTACTGGCAGCGCCCCGACGAAACGGCCAAGGTCATGACGGCCGACGGCTACTTCAAGACCGGCGACATCGGCACCGTGGACGAGCGCGGCTACTACAAGATCGTGGACCGCAAGAAGGACATGGTGCTCGTCTCCGGCTTCAACGTCTACCCCAACGAGGTCGAGGACGTGGTCGCCGGGCTCGACGGCGTGATGGAGTGCGCGGTGGTCGGCGTGGCCGACGAGAAGACCGGCGAGGCGGTGAAGCTCGTGATCGTCAAGAAGGACCCCGGCCTGACCGAAGAAAAGGTGCGCGAGTACTGCAAGGCCAACCTCACCGGCTACAAGCAGCCGAAGGTGATCGAGTTCCGCACCGATCTGCCCAAGACCCCCGTTGGTAAAATCCTGCGTCGCGAATTGCGTGACAAAAAATAAGTGTTTCGCTTCATCCTGACGCGCCTGTCGCTGATCGTCCCGACCTTCATCGGGATGACCCTGCTGGCGTTCTTCCTCATCCGCCTGGTTCCGGGCGACCCCATCGAGACCATGGCCGGGGAGCGCGGCATCGACGCTACGCGCCATGCGCAGCTGCTCAAGGAATACGGGCTGGACAAGCCGATGCTGGTGCAATACGGCATCTACATCGGGCGCGTGCTGCAGCTGGACCTGGGTAAATCCATCATCACCCAGACGCCAGTGCTGCAGGAGTTCCTCGCACTGTTCCCGGCGACGATCGAGCTGGCGGTGTGCGCGATCCTCTTCGCGCTGTTGCTGGGCATTCCGGCAGGGATCATCGCTGCCGTGAAGCGCAATTCGATCTTCGACCACGGCGTGATGGCGACCTCTCTCACCGGCTACTCGATGCCCATCTTCTGGTGGGGCCTGCTGCTGATCCTGCTGTTCTCGGTGCAGCTCGGGCTCACGCCCGTATCCGGCAGGATTTCCGTGCAGCACTACATCGAGCCCACCACCGGTTTTCTGCTCATCGACTCGCTGCTCACCGGCGACAAGGGCTCGTTCTGGTCCACCGTGAAGCACCTCATCCTTCCGGCCATCGTGCTTGGCACGAATCCGCTCGCGGTCGTCGCGCGCATGACGCGCTCGGCCATGCTTGAGGTGCTGGGCGAGGACTACATCCGCACGGCACGTGCCAAGGGCCTGCCGCCGCTGCGCGTCGTCGGCGTCCACGCGTTGCGCAACGCACTGATCCCGGTCATCACGGTGATCGGCCTGCAGGTCGGTGTGCTGTTCACCGGCGCAATCCTGACGGAAACCATCTTCTCCTGGCCGGGCGTCGGCAAGTGGCTGATCGAGGCGATCAACCGCCGCGACTACCCGGTGCTGCAAGGCGGCATGCTGCTCCTGGGCGCGGTGGTGATGATCGTCAACCTGCTGGTGGACGTGACCTACGGCATCATCAACCCCCGCATTCGCCAGGGGGGGCACTGATGGTGCAAGCGCTTTCCACTCCCATGACGCAAACCGGCACGCCGCCGGGGCCGCTGCGCGAATTCTGGATTTCGTTCTCGGCCAACCGCGGCGCCGTGATGGGCATGGCAGTGGTGCTGACGCTGTTGCTGGTGGCCCTGTTCGCCCCCTGGCTGGCCCCGCACCTGCCGGACCAGACCAACAGCGCCGCCTTCCTCAAGCCGCCCGCCTGGCAGGAGGGCGGCTCGCTCAAGTATTTGCTGGGCACCGACGCCATCGGGCGCGACATCCTCTCGCGGCTGATCCATGGGGCGCGGCTGTCGCTGTCGATTGGGCTGGGCGTCGTCGCGCTGTCCGTCGTGGTGGGCATCGCGCTCGGCCTCATCGCCGGTTTCGCGCGCGGCATCGTCGAGATCGGAATCATGCGGCTGATGGACATCGTGCTCACGCTGCCCAGCCTGCTGCTGGCGATCGTGATCGTTGCGATCCTCGGCCCGGGCCTCATCAATGCGATGCTCGCGGTGGCGGTCGTGCTGCTTCCCCATTACGTGCGACTCACGCGCGCATCCGTGGTGGCCGAGGTGTCGAAGGATTACGTCACCGCCGCGCGCATCAGCGGCGCGGGCACGCTGCGGCTGATGTTCAGCGAAGTGCTGCCCAATTGCGCCGCGCCGCTGATCGTGCAGGCCTCGCTGGGCATCTCCACCGCCATTCTCGACGCCGCGGCGCTGGGCTTCCTCGGCCTGGGTGCGCAGCCGCCTTCGCCCGAGTGGGGCACGATGCTGGCCGACGCGCGCGAGTTCGTGCTGCGCGCGTGGTGGGTCGTCACCTTTCCGGGCCTGATGATCCTGGTCGCCGTGCTGGCATTCAACCTGATGGGCGACGGGCTGCGTGACGCCCTCGATCCGAAATTGAAAAGATGAAGAAAGCCTCTGTCATGCCGGACTTGATCCGGCATCCATGTCGAAGTGCCCCGGTGGATCCCGGGTCGAGCCCGGGATGACATGTATGGGAACCCCACTACTTGAAATCGAAGACCTCCACGTCGAGTTCCCGACGCAAGGCAGCGTGATGCACGCCGTCGAGGGTGTGAGCCTGACCCTCGAAGAGGGCGAAGTGCTCGGCATCGTCGGCGAGTCCGGCTCCGGCAAGAGCGTCACCATGATGGCGCTGATGGGCCTCATTGCGTACCCGGGCCGTGTGCACGCCAAGACCTTGCGCTTCGCGGGCAACGACTTGCTCGGCATCTCCGACAGGGAGCGCCGTCGCCTGGTGGGCAAAGACATGGCAATGATCTTCCAGGAGCCCACCACCAGCCTGAACCCCTGCTTTACCATCGGCTGGCAGCTGGTCGAGGCCCTGCGCCTGCACTCGCCGCTGGACCAGGCCAGCGCGAAGCGCCGCGCCATCGAGCTGCTCGAGCAAGTCGGAATCCCGGCAGCGCACACGCGTCTGAACGACTACCCGCACCAGATGTCCGGCGGCATGAACCAGCGCGTGATGATCGCGATGGCGATCTCCTGCAACCCGCGCATGCTGATCGCAGACGAGCCGACCACGGCGCTGGACGTGACCATCCAGGCGCAGATCCTCGACCTGTTGCGCAACCTCCAGAAGGAGCGCGGCATGGCGCTGGTGCTGATCACGCACAACATGGGCGTGGTGAGCGAAATGGCGCAGCGCGTGGCGGTGATGTACGCCGGCCAGGTGATGGAGCAACGACCGGTGGGCGAGCTGTTCTCCGACCCGCAGCACCCGTACACCGAGGCGCTGCTCGCGGCCCTGCCCGAACGCGGGCCGGCAGGGCATCGGCTCGCGACGATTCCCGGCGTGGTGCCCGGCGTGTTCGACCGCCCCAGCGGCTGCCTGTTCGCGCCGCGCTGCGCCTATGCCACCCAGCATTCGATGTCGGTGCGGCCCGAGTTGAGGCCCTGGCAGGACGGGCAGGTGCGGTGCCATTACCCCCTTGGAGACCCGCAGCGGCTGGCCGCGATCGAGCGAGACGTGCCGGTGCCCATCGAGGTGGTTGCATGACCCATTTCCTATGACAGTCGTTGTCGAAGCCAAGGACCTGCGCCAGGTCTACAAGATCCGCCGCGGCCTGTTCAAGGAGCCCGCGCAGCTGCAGGCCGTGGGCGGCGTCTCGTTCGCGATCGAGGCGGGCAAGACGCTGGCCGTGGTGGGCGAGTCCGGCTGCGGCAAATCCACGCTCGCGCGCATGGTGTGCATGATCGAAAAGCCCACCGGCGGCACCCTCATGCTGGATGGCGCCGATGCGGTGAACACGCCCGCCGCAGACCGGGGGCGACTACGGCAGGCGGTGCAGCTGGTGTTCCAGAACCCCTACGGCTCGCTGAACCCGCGCAAGAAGATCAGCGCCGTGCTGGAAGACCCGCTCTCGATCAATACGACGATGAACCAGGCCGAGCGCAGCGAGCGCGCGCTCGCCATGCTCAAGCAGGTCGGGCTGCGCCCCGAATACGCCAATCGCTATCCGCACATGTTCTCGGGCGGCCAGCGCCAGCGCATCGCCATCGCGCGGGCGCTGATGCTCAATCCCAAGCTGCTGATCGCCGACGAGCCCGTCTCCGCGCTGGATGTGTCGATCCAGGCGCAGGTGCTCAATCTCCTGTCGGATCTGCAACAGGAATTCAAGCTGGCATACCTCTTCATCTCGCACGACCTGGCGGTGGTCAAATACATCGCCCACGAAGTGCTGGTGATGTACCTCGGCCATGTGATGGAGCAAGGCCCCAAGGCGGATATTTTCGAGCGCCCCTCGCACCCCTACACGCAGGCCCTCTTGGCGTCCACGCCGGGCGTGGCCGGGCGCAACGTGCAGCGCATCGTACTCCGGGGCGAGTTGCCTTCTCCGCTCAATCCGCCGAGCGGCTGCGTGTTCTCCAGCCGCTGCCCCTATGCCGTGGAACGTTGCCGCGCCGAGCGCCCACTGCCGCGCCAGGTCGATGGCCGCATCGCTGCATGCCACTTTGCCGAACAGTTCCTCGAATCGGGTTTTCCCTCATCGGCGACTGCCGATAATGCATCCCTGCCTGGCTAAAAGCCGAAACAACATCCCACAAGGAGTGCGCATGAAACTGGTCCATTACCGCAAACACTTCGCGATCGCCGCGCTGGCCCTGGCCGCTGCGGCGAGCGCCGGCGCCAAGACGCTGGTCTACTGCTCAGAAGGCAGCCCCGAGAACTTCTACCCCGGTGTCAACACGACCGGCACCTCCTTCGACGCCGCGGAGCCGATCTACAACCGCATCGTCGAGTTCGAGCGCGGCGGCACCAAGGTCGTGCCCGGCCTGGCGCAGAAGTGGGATATCTCCGCGGACGGCAAGGTCTACACCTTCCACCTGCGCAAGGGCGTGAAGTGGCACAACCACCGGGCATTCAAGCCAACGCGCGACTTCAACGCCGACGACGTGATCTTCGGCTTCGAGCGCCAGTGGAAGGAAGCAAACCCCTACTTCAAGGTCACCAGCTCCAACCATTCGTACTTCAACGACATGGGCATGCCCAAGCTGATCAAGGCCGTGGACAAGGTGGACGACTACACCGTGCGCATCACGCTCGAGAAGCCCGAGGCGCCTTTCCTGGCCAACCTGGCGATGCCGTACGCGGCGATCCAGTCCAAGGAATACGCCGACGCCATGCTCAAGGCGGGTACGCCAGAAAAGATCGACCAGGAGCCGATCGGCACAGGACCGTTCTTCCTCATCCAGTACCAGAAGGACGCCGTGATCCGCTACAAAGCCTTCCCCCAGCATTGGGGCGGCAAGGCGAAGATCGATGACCTGGTCTACGCGATCACGCCGGACGCTTCGGTGCGCTGGGCCAAGCTGCAAAAGGGCGAGTGCCATGTGATGCCGTACCCGAACCCGGCTGACCTCGAAGCGATCCGCAAAGACCCGAAAGTGCAAGTGCTCGAGCAGCCCGGCCTGAACGTCGGCTACCTCGCCTACAACGTTACCAAGAAGCCGTTCGACGACGTGCGCGTGCGCAAGGCCGTGAGCATGGCGATCAACAAGAAGGCTATTCTCGACGGCGTGTTCCTGGGCACCGGAATTGCCGCCAAGAACCCGCTGCCGCCTTCGATGTCGGCCTACAACGACGCCATCAAGGACGACGTCTTCGATCCCGAAGCCGCCAAGAAGCTGCTGGCGCAGGCCGGCCACCCGAACGGCTTCGAGACCGACCTGTGGGCCATGCCCGTGCAGCGCCCGTACAACCCGAACGCCAAGCGCATCGCCGAGCTGATGCAGGCCGACCTCGCCAAGATCGGCGTGAAGGCCGAGATCAAGAGTTTCGAGTGGGGCGAGTATCGCAAGCGCATGCAGGCCGGCGAGCACCAGATGGGCATGCTGGGGTGGACCGGCGACAACGGCGACCCGGACAACTTCCTGGCCGTGCTGCTGGGTTGCGAAGCCGCGCGGACCAACGGATCCAACGTCGCGAAGTTCTGCCATCCGCAATTCGAGGAGCTGATCCAGAAGGCCAAGGCGGAAACCAAGCCCGCGGAGCGTGATCGCCTCTATAAGCAGGCGCAGGTAATTTTCAAGGACCAGGCCCCCTGGTTCACGATCGCGCATGCCGTGCAGCTGAAGCCGGTGCGCAAGGAAGTCATCGACTTCAAGCTTTCGCCGTTCGGGCGCCACGTCTTTTACGGCGTCGACATCAAGGAGTGAAAACCGCCATCATCAGCGCGATGCAGGAGGAACTTTCCTCAGTGCTCGCGTTGATGCCTGACGAGCACAGGCAACAAGTGGCCAGCCGGGATTTCTGGGCCGGCCATTTGCATGGTCAGGAGGTGGTGGCGGTGCTCTCGCGCATCGGCAAAGTCGCAGCCGCGACTACGGCCACCGTGCTGATCGAGCGGTTCAAGGTGGAGCGCATCGTCTTCACCGGCGTGGCGGGCGGGCTCGCGCCGGGCGTCGAGGTCGGCCACGTCGTGATCGCGGATCGTTTCCTGCAGCACGACCTGGACGCGTCGCCGATCTTTCCCAAGTACGAAGTGCCGCTGTATGGCACCAGCCATTTCACGACCGACCGCGCGCTGACCGATCGCCTGGCCGCCGCGGCTCGCCGTGCGTTGCCGGGCGTGCGCCTGCATCGCGGCCTGGTCGTCAGCGGAGACCGGTTCGTGTCCACGACAGCCGAGAGCCGCGCGCTGCAGGTCGCGCTGCCGGATGCGCTGGCCGTCGAGATGGAAGGCGCGGCGATCGCCCAGGTCTGCCACGACTACGGCGTGCCCTTCGCCGCCGTCCGCACCGTTTCCGACCGCGCCGACGACGCGGCGCACGGGGACTTCCTCACGTTCATCCGCGACGTGGCCAGCCGGCACTCAGCGGCGATCGTCGAGGCGCTTCTGGCTACCTGAGCCAGCCCCGCTTTCTGAAGTACCACATCGGCCCCAGCGCGCTGGCCACCATCAGCGCCAGCGCGAACGGGTAGCCCCAGGTTCGCGACAGCTCCGGCATGAACTGGAAGTTCATGCCGTAGATGCTGGCGATCAGTGTCGGCGGCAACAGCGCGACGCTGGCCACCGAGAAGATCTTGATGATCTTGTTCTGGTTGATGTTGATGAAACCGACGGTGGCGTCCATCAGGAAGTTGATCTTGTCGAAGAGGAATGCTGTGTGGTTGTCCAGCGATTCGATGTCGCGCAGGATCTGGCGCGCTTCCTCGAACTGCCCGGCGTTGAGCATGCGACTTCGCATCATGAAGCTCACCGCGCGCCGCGTGTCCATCACGTTGCGGCGGATGCGGCCGTTCAGGTCCTCCTGACGCGCGATTGCGCCCAGCACTTCGCCGGCCAGCGTGTCGGTCACCTCGCCCGCCAGCACCTGGGTGCTGACTTTCTCGAGCTGGTCATAGATGCCTTCGAGCGTGTCGGCCGAGTACTCGGCATCGGCGTCGAAGAGCTTGAGCAAGACTTCCTTGGCGTCCTCGATCAGCCCCGGCGCGCGGCGCGCGCGCAGCCGCAGCAGGCGGAACACCGGCACGTCCTCGTCGTGGATGGAAAACAGCACACCCTTGCTCTTGAGCGCGTCGTTCACCAGGTTCAGGATGAAGGCGACGCGCACGGAGCGCGGATCCTCGTCGTCGGCAATCAGGAAGTCGCTGCGGATGTGCAGGTCGCCGTTGTCTTCCTCGTAGAAGCGCGCGGACTCCTCGATGTCCTCGTCCATCGCGTCTTCGGGAATGGACAGGCCGTAGTATTGTTTGACCCAGCGCTTTTCTTCGAGGGTGGGCGATTCGAGGTCCACCCAGATCGGCTGGAATTTGGAGAGCTCCTCCAGCGACTCGATCTCTTCCTGGAAGAGCCGGCCGTTGGCGAGCGTAAAGATATTGAGCATGGGCTCACTCCCGTGACTGTTCGATTCGGCGTTGTGCAGGTGATGCTTTCAACCCCGAGTCCCGGGCGTTGAAAGCTACCGACTGGGGTAGGTTTCCAAGGAGCGCTCTCCGTGCTGTTGCGACCGCGCGATTATGCCGTGGC